>Ga0316204_10000189_pt1 | contig 251950 bp, 224 predicted proteins | sample 6monrhotite_MG_2_FD_205661 | JGI IMG/M metagenome (GOLD analysis project Ga0316204, IMG submission 205661) | Microbial mat bacterial communities from mineral coupon in-situ incubated in ocean water Damariscotta River, Maine, United States -... | ecosystem: Environmental > Aquatic > Marine >...
CTCCGGGATTTGAGTTCTCAGGCTTCGAAATGGCTAAAAAAAATTGGCAGCCAGAAAAATCTCAAAATTAAGCAACCAGTCTTTTTGCGCTTCCCCTTATCCAAAAACCGCTACGCACTTTTTGGGGCTCAGCCGATGCTCCGGGATTTGAGTTCTCAGGCTTCGAAATGGCTAAAAAAAATTGGCAGCCAGAAAAATCTCAAAATTAAGCAACCAGTCTTTTTGCGCTTCCCCTTATCCAAAAACCGCTACGCACTTTTTGGGGAATACACGCTGTAGCACTTCTCGAAAAAATCAGGATTTTTTTATCCACCCACCACCAGATTCCTGTTTCCAATAGGTAGCATCATGGGATTTGGAAAGATTTTTCCACGCGCTGCGTGCGGCAATAACCGCATCAGGGTCATGGCCATCAAACATAAAAACCAACCGTTGATAATTTCCCTCGCCGCTGGGAACTGCTCCCGCAACATAAAATCTTATCTGGGCATTGTTGGGGTTTTTATCCCCACCGCGATCCTGCCCACTGCGATCCTGCCCACCGCGATCCCGTCTATCAAGCTGGCGTCCATCGCACAAAAGAATTGGTTGTTGAGAAAAATCTATCTCGGGTTTTCCTTTGGTTTCTTCTTCGCCCTTATCCAAATCGCTGTGTTCTGGCTGATAAATATAATGGGGCAAAAAACTATCGTCACGAAATGTCCATAGGGCTTTGTCCAAAAGCGCCATATCCGGGTTTGTTTCCACCAAACCGGCCGCCCCTGTTTTTCTTGGAATTGCTTCACCCTCGCCAAGTTCACCCTCGCCAAGTTCACCCTCGCCAAGTTCACCCTCGCCAAACTCACCTGCCGCCGGATTGCCAGTTTCTAAAGGTTTGCCAATTTCAACAATTGCCTTCCAGTCGCGCTGCAAGGTTTTTTCCAGCAACAGGGGCAACACCTGATCAAGGGGTCGCTGTTCAAGGTGATAAAACAGGATTTCAGTCATGTTGGTTTGTTTTTTCCTGTTTTCATCACACAAAGTTTGCAGCTCTAAGGCAAAAACCCGTATTTACATTATCTTACTTCAAAACACTTATTCTGGACGAACATCCTTATATTCTTTGGTGGCGGGTCTGCCGCGCAAAAGAATCCAGAAATAGTTGAGCGTATAGGTGCCAGCAGTTTTAAAAACCCCCTCGCCATCAAGTCGGCGCCCAGATGTCAACATGCGAAGCTTAAAGGTCCATTTTACCGGACCAACCTTGCTCAAGCGCACCGCCATATCTGTATCATCGCCATAAAACTCGATAGAAGTATCATAACCGCCCGCTTTTATCCAAGCGGAACGCCGCATTACCAAATTGCCCCCCTGCACCATAGACCCGGCCTTAAAGACAAAGCGAACCAGCAAATAAACAATAAAAGAAAGACAATAAAACCCGCCCACCAGCATCCGCTGCCAAAAGGGTAGATCATAATAAATATAGGGGCCGCTAACGGCGACCAATTCCGGCTTTTTTGTAAAAATATTCTCCACCACATCAAGCCATCCTTCAGGCAGCATGGTATCAGCATCAATAACAGCAACAAACTCGGCCCTAGAGGCTTCAAAACCGGTGTGGCGGGCAAAAGTTGGCCCCTTTTCACTCTCCGATATTACCCTAACCCCTGCATAGGATTTGGCAATTTCAACCGTCCGGTCAGTCGAAACATTATCCACTACGATGATTTCTACATCCAAACCACTTCGATCTACTTCCTTGATCACTGATTCAAGACATTTTCCAATCAGGTTTTCTTCGTTATAGGCGGGAATTACAAATGCAAGCTGCATACAAATCTCTCAATTTACTTCCGTGCATATGGCAAGTATTTCATCAACTACAAGAACTGCGCGCATTTTTATGCAAGTTTGGACGTTCAACTATCCGTGGCGACAAAATAGCACCTACTATCTACAAAATTACTGGCAACAATGGTACTGACAACCCAAAGCATAGCACGTTTTAATACTTCACACAAAATCAGGGTCATAACTATAATAATGCCCCTTATGGGCCACTAAAGCATGTTGCATTCAATAATATTGAAGTGATATTCTTTAGCTTTTGGTTTGCCCGCGTCTTTTATTTCAAAGCCCGCCATTCCAAATCCGGTGCAGATTATGCAAACAATCAATATTGCCAACTACCGAAGGCATAAACAACTTTGGCAAATACGTATCTAAAGTCCACGCCAAGGGCGCATCATCAATACCCAACGCTCATTTACGTAGACCATTCCAGGAAGTTTCATATTATCATCTACCTCTGGAAACGTAACTATAATACTGCCAAAACCCGTATCAATCAAAAACTGATCAAGAACTTCGCCAAAACCACCGGAAATCTCCCCTAAAAGCGGGTCAGTAGCCAACCCGAATGTGGTAGTAAATTTTCCGCTCACTTCATATGGCGGCGGCGGAAAGCTTTCATTGGCTAAACTGGTTCCGAATAAATCATCATACATTTCGATGAGCTTCACGGCCATTGATTCTGGAAATATTTCGCGAACTTCTTCAGGTGTAGGTTGTAAAGAAACCAGAATACTGACTAAATCCGCATCAGGAGCGCGTATTTTCTCCATGATTTCTTCAGCACTGGAAACTTGCATTTGCTGCTCGGCCGTGGCGGGCTCAATGTCCACGTCTGCATCTGGCGTCTTGTTAGAAACTTCCTTATCGGACGGGAGCAAACCATCTAGCAGTGAATCCAGTACGCTAACAAAGCTTTCTTGCGGTGTTCTGTCACAAGCATCAATATAATCGGCGAGAAAATCGTCGACCATAGCCTGATCAACCGAACGTGCCTTGCCTATTTTATTGGCTACATACCCAAATGCCCAAAGGGAAGCAAAATAGGTATCCCCACCCATAACTTCAGTACAAGTACCCTCGGGATTAAACGAAACCGAAGCGGCATAGCTTGGGGTGTTCAGGGACAAACTTGCAACAGCTATCGTAATGGCAAAAGTCAGCTTCTTTAACATTTTTCTCTCGTTTTCATTTTTTTATCCCAACCTTCTATTGGTTCCAAACACTTGGTTCCAAACACTTGGTTCCAAACACTTGGTTCCAAATACTCAAGTGATTAATTTTAGATTATCATTCTATAAAAGTGGCAAATAATTGCACTCAGCAAATAATTGCACACAGTAAATAATTACACAGAATATTCAGGGGCCTGCCCCTGAAAATCAGTTTTCGTAATTTTCCCTTATAAATTCATCAAGAACATCAACCCCGAATCCAGCTGACCAGCTCTTGTTTATATCGTTTGAGGGCGTACCAAAACCGGCACCGGCAATATCAAGATGCGCCCACGGAACATCATTGACAAATCTTGCCAAAAACTGTGCCGCAGTTATGGCACCCGCATAACGACCGCCGGTGTTTTTTATATCAGCAAAACGGCTTTTGATCAATTTATCATAGGCTGGCGCCAGTGGCATGCGCCAAAGTTTCTCACCAGAAATCTCACCCGCATTATGCAGACGCGCTGCCAACTCATCGTCATTTGCAAACATACCCGCATATTCCTGCCCCAAAGCAACCATGATAGCGCCGGTTAAAGTGGCCAGATTTATCATAAACTGTGGCTTGAAACGCTGCTGGGTATACCAAAGCGCATCTGCAAGTACCAAACGGCCTTCAGCATCGGTATTGATGATTTCTATGGTCGTGCCAGACATGGCGGTAACAATATCCCCCGGCCGATAAGCACTGCCATCGGGCATATTTTCAACCAGCCCTATCACCCCTACAACATTTACTTTGGCTTTTCTCAAGGCCAGGGTTTTCATCAGGCCGATCACAGCGGCAGCGCCCCCCATATCGCCCTTCATATCCTGCATGCCAGCACCGGGCTTTAAGGATATTCCACCACTGTCAAAGACCACTCCCTTGCCAACAAAAGCCAGCGGATCATGATCTTTTTTGCCGCCATTCCAGCGCATAACAGCCATTTTTGGCTCACGAGACGAACCTTTGGCAACGGCAAGCAGCGCCCCCATTCCAAGTTTTTCCATCGCCGCCAAATCAAGAATTTCAACCTTTAGCCCCAGAACCGAAAGATCACTAGCGTATTTTGCAAACTCTACCGGCCCCAGAATATTGGGGGGTTCATTTACCAGATCACGGGCCAAAATTGTACCCTCGACCACCGCCATGCGCCGGGCAATTACCTTGTCGGCTAATGTTTTATTGCTCACATGAAAAACAATATTCAGATCTTTATTCGCCGGTTTTTTATCTCCGTTATCTGTTGAACCATCTGTTGCTTCTGACTTATATTTATCAAAGCCATAATTGCGCAAATGCAATCCTGCCACCAAATGGGCAATCTTTTCGTTGGCAAAACCATCAACAAGAATTGCAACTTTTTGCACAGAGGCATTTTGAATTTTTGCCAGCAATTTGCCACCAAAACTTGCCCATTCAGCCATTTTAGGCTCAGCGTGTTTTGTTTTTTTACCCTGCTTTGGTTTTTCCTCAGAAGATGCTAGCGCCTCCCCCAGACCAACGACAAACAAGCGCTTGGCCCCAACACCCCCAGGGGCGAGAATATCCAGAACCTGACCTTTTTTACCACCAAAACTTCCCGCCTCGCAAAGCAACTCCCAATCCAGACCGCTTTTGGAAAAATGTTTGGCAATCTCTCCTTCAAGCTTTTGATCCTGCCCTACAAAACCAATCAAAAGAGCGGTTTTGGAAAAAGCTGCTCCGGAGGTTTTTACTACAAATTTATCAGTCTGTTTTTTGTGCATATTTTTCCCGAACAACATTTTGAAATGAAAGATTTTTTGCTAATGGGCCAACTAAATGACACCGAGCCAGAGAACAGGGAAATGTTTAACGGCTTTGCGGGCAAGGTCAATAGCAGCAATCGTCATCTATGGTGTTGACGTGAGGGAATTTGGTGTGTTTTTGTTAGTCTATGAGTCACCTAAGTCGCTATTTGATTATTCGCTTTGCCAGCGGCGCCCTTGCCCTTTATTTATTGGCCACATTTTTGGTCTGGTTGACCCAGATGTTGCGGTTATTTGATCTGGTTACGGAAAAAGGCCAAAGCTTTTTTGTGCTTATCGGGCAATCATTTTTAACCACCCCGCCCCTTTCGCGACAAATCATCTATATCTGCATGGCAATCGGTCTGGCACGGGCCTTAAGCTCCATGCAATCATCGCGAGAATTGCATACAATCCACATCTCTCGACGCGGGAAAGCCATTTGGTCAGCCTTGGCAATTTATAGTGTTATCGGGGCAATTCTGGCCCTGTTTATTTCCAACTGGGCAGAGCCAACAGCGCGACGCGTAGCCAATGAATGGAGCGCACAAATTGCCATTGACCTGCTAAGCAAGTCCCTGACACCCGGGCGCTTCACCGATATCTCGCCCGGTGTTGCTGTTCGCATTGATGGGCGGGCGCCAAACGGCATTATCAACGGATTTTTTGCTAATGACCGGCGCGACCCCAAAATTCGGCGTACCTATCGGGCCGCGCAAGCAGAAATTGTCGCCGGTGAAAACGGATTTGAAATCAGCCTGAAAAACGGCAGCCTGCAAATAGTGCGGGACGGCGAGCAATTTTCGGAAATTGATTTTTCCCGTTACGACCTGGCAATCGGCGCCCTTTCAGAACCTATCCAAAAGAGCAATCCGCTAATTCAACGTACCACAACAACATTAATTGCCGAGGCCATTGAAACTAGCGGCTTCTCACAAGAATCATTGAAGCAAATTCACTGGCGTATGGCTGAAGGGTTCAGAGTAATAGCGCTGGTTTTACTGATTGCAGCAGTTAGCGCATTTCCCCATGGTCGAAGGGGCAAACGATATCTGCCGCCGGAACTGGTAGTGCTAATAATAGCTTTTTCCGAACGCTCGCTTTCAAATTTCGTGGCCACAAGTTCCTATTGGGGCAATTATCTCGGGCCCGCGATAATGTTTGTCATTGCCATGATAATACTAGGCTGGAAAATTCTCCCCCACACTATTGGTAAAAAACCACCCGCTATTGCCAAAATGCAAGTACTCGGATGAGACAGGTATCAGGATGATTTCACAACTGGACTGGTTTATCACCAAACGAATGATGTCACGGATTCTTGGCGTAGTATTCTTGTTTTTCTGCCTGATCTTTCTTTCCGAATCCCTTGATTCATGGCGTTTCGAAACAATCTCTAGAATAAGTGGCGATGCAATTGCATGGCTAGCTGTGCTTACCGCAGCAGTACGCTGGTCGATAAAAACCCTCTCGATTACCGTACTATTGGGGGCCATTGTTGCATTGGTCGAATTTCAGTCACGACGAGAATTTGTGGTAATGAAAGCCAGCGGCATTTCCATATGGCGCATTGCCCGCGGGCCAATCTTGTTCGTGGCAATGTTCGGTATTTTTGTCACCCTTATTGGCGAGGGCGTTTCCACCCGTATCAACCGCGAAATAAACCCCACCCCTCCGGGTCTGGGGGGCGGTATTTCCCGCTCAACAGTAGATATATGGCTGCAACAAACCGGCAGTGTCAGCGACACCAACATCGCAACCAACACAAATAGTGCTGGCAGCTATTTCATCCTCGCGGGTTCGGCACGCGAAAACGGCTCTATTTTGCGCGATGTCACCATTTTTCCTGACGCCGAGGACAATATCCGAAGAATTAGTGCCAAAAGAGCTGATCACGTCCCGGGATTTTGGAACCTGACCGGAGTAAAAGTCACCCGGGCGGGAGGGGCAGTCCAGAATATGGAAAATTACCAAATTTCCACAAGAAGCACCAAGGGCGACCTTAGGGTAAGTCTAGGTTCTACCGAGGATTTTACCTATTTCGAGTTAATTGATGTTTTAACTTCAGGCGTCAGCGATCCAGCCATTAGGGCAGCGGCGGCAACTCGTTTATCAAAACTGACATCTTTACCTTTATTACTTGTTGGTTCTTTGTTAATTGCGTTTGCATTTACTGCCGGATATCGACGAGGAAACCCATTTGGAATGTCAATAATATATGGTATCATATTGGGCTTTATAGTGTTTGTGATCACCGAGATGGCCGATAGGGCAGGATCGTCAGGTGTTTTGCAACCACAAATTGCTACGTGGGGACCAGCAGCAATCTCAGTTCTTGTGGGACTGAGTGTGTTGCTTAAGAAGGAAGACGGAAACGCATAATGGGCCAATGGCGCACTGAATTTACGAGCAGATTAAAATGCTCCGCCTTGCTATGCTTTTTGCCTGCGGCTATGACTATACTTGTTTCCGCGCCAGCATTTTCACAAGCGCTTGGCCCCCTGTTCGGCATCGATAAAGAAGTAGAAGCACGCCCTGAACGCATTAAATTATTGCCGGATGATTTTTTTGCCAGCTTTCCAACCAGTAAGCCCGAAAATATCGCCGTGGAAGCCGACAATCTGATTTTTGATGCCGATGCCAACCAGATTACAGCTCAGGGAAATGTTAAACTCAGCTATAATGGCTATTTTGCATCAGCCGACAGGGCGGTTTATGATCGCAGTAGTGGCGATCTGGTATTGGTTGGTAATGCTGTGGTCCGCGATCCGGAAAATGTTGTTTATACCGGCACTCGAATCGAAGTGAAGGGAGATTTCAAACGCGCCTTTGTTCGCGCCCTTGAAATGCAAACCCCCAATGGTGCATTGATCACCGCTAACGAGGCTGATTATCGCAACAATATTGAAACAATTCTGAACAATGGAACCTATGCGCCATGTGGGATTTGTGTCGATGATGAGGGGCGCAAAATCGGCTGGCGCATAAAAGCTTCCACAATAATCCTGAACAAAGAAAAACAAACCCTTTATATGGAATTGCCGCAGCTGGAATTGCTGGGTCAGCCAATTGCCATGTTGCCGTTTTTGTGGATGCCCGACCCTACCAACCCTCGGGCGCAGGGATTTCGCTTTCCAAGATCTGACTATTCCGATAAATTTGGTACCCGTGTTGCCGTACCATATTTTTATCCAGTCGGAGCCAGCACAGACCTGTGGTTAACACCCATGGCCATGTCGCGGCAGGGTTTTTTGCTTGATGCAGAACTGGCCCAGAATTTTGCAACCGGCACAGCCCGCGTAAGGGCTGCGGGTACATATCAGCTTGATCGTACTGCCTTTGCCGGCGAAGTCGGAGACAGGGATTGGCGCGGGGCCATTCAGGTTTCGGGAAGTTTTGTGCCGGCAGAAAACTGGAATATGGGCTGGTCATATCTGGCATTTAGTGATCCGGCCTTTATTCCGGACTATAAACTTGTTGGCTTCGACAGCATCAATGATATTTACGCCCAATATCTGGATGATAAAACATTTTTTGATGCCCGCGTTCAAGAATTTGTGGTTTTGGGCAATGTCTTGCCTGCCAGTCAGCAGCAGCAGGGCAAAACATTACCCCAAATTCAATTAAACCTAATTGAAGATCTGCCCGACCAGATGGGGCAAATTGAAATCAATGGTAATCTTTTGGGCGTAAGCCGGGAAGCAGATCAAACCAGCGTGCTTGGCGGCGTGCCTTATATCTATGGATATGAGGGCAACAAAGTGCGCGCAACGCTGGAGGCCATATGGTCCCGACAAATGGTCGCCCCCGGTGGATTGCTGATCACCCCTTATCTGGGAGCGAGGATTGATGCGGCCAGCTATGATGGCGCCTCGCCCCTGATTGGTGCATCATCATTATTTAGCGCCACCCCGATTGCGGCGCTCGACATACGCTTTCCGCTGATGGCAATTGATAATAAAAATTCATATATATTCGAACCTATTGCCCAACTGGTTTATCGGGGCGGCAATGCCACCATGCCCGGCATTAACAATGACAATGCCCAAGGGTTCATTTTCGAAGATACAAACCTGTTCAGCTTCAACCGTTTTTCTGGTGCCGACAGGCAGGAAACAGGCCTAAGGGCCAATATTGGCGGACAGTTTTTAGCCAATTTTGAAGATGGCAGCTGGTTGCGCCTGATTGGCGGGCAATCATATTTTCTGGCGGGAATTAACAGCTTTTCTTTGATTGATACCGCGCAGGTGGGCAATCTCAGCGGTCTGGAAAACACCTCGTCATTCATTGTTGCCGGTGCGCAGGCAGGGCTTGGTAATGGCGTTGAGGTGGGCGCAAAAATGGAATTTGACCCTGCAAGCCGCTCGATTGTGCGGGCGGCGGTGGCAACTGAGGTTAATGTTTCCAGCTTCACCCTTAGTGCCGACTATTTTTATCTAGCGGCAAAACCGGCGCGCGGAATATTAGCCGACACCCAGGCAATCAGCGCAACAATTGAGGTTCCGGTTGCCGATTACTGGCGTATTACTACCGGAGCACGCTGGGATTTGGTGGCAGGAACATGGGCAGATGCCTCGGTGGGTGCCGAATATGATGATAGTTTCCTATCCTATGGAGCAAAATATTCAGCCATCCAGAATGTTTCAACTCTGGCAGTCGATCATAATTTCTCGGTAAATTTCTCACTCAAAGGACCAAGCAACTAACCACAAAACCCCGATTTAGGTTCAATTTTTCAACAGTTGAATTTAAAAACAGCAGATTTTGGCCCTATTTGAGCTGCAAAAAGCCCCCTCAGGAAGCCTGCAAATGGATATTACAATTATGAATTCCTTAAAACTGGTAACTCGCAAACTGGTAACTCGCACCATTTTTTCCGTTATTATAATTGCAATGGCCGGCATGGCAGCCATATCAGGCATGACCACCAGCGCCTTTGCACAATCGGCAACAATAAAAGTAACCGTCAATGAGATGCCAATTACCGATCGGCAAATTGCAACCCGGGCAAAATTGTTGCAGCTCGAAAGACGGGGTGCGTCCAATAGTGCCAGAAACCGTATGGCCCGGGAAGAGCTGATCGATGAGGTTTTGAAAGTTCAGGAGGCCCAGCGCCTCAATCAAATGCCATCTGATGGCGAAGTAACAGCGGCCTATTCCACTGTGGCTCAAAATATGCGCATCAGTTCAGATAATCTAAACCGGATCTTGCGCGAAAACGGAGTTAATCCCGACACTTTGAAAGATCGCTTACGCGCTTCAATAGCCTGGGGAAATGTTGTCAGGGGAACCGTTGCTACCAGAGTGCAGGTATCTGATGTGGAACTAGAGGCAAAGGCTGCCTCGCAAGCAACCGAGGCCGATGGCTATGATTATATCCTCAAGGAAATATTATTTATTATTCCAAAGGGGTCAGGTATTTCCAACTCACGCCGCACTTCACAGGCCAACCGCTATCGCCGCGCCTTCAAAGGCTGTGATGAAGCTATTGAACTCTCACTTGCCTATACTGATGTCGCTGTGATTGATCTGGGACGCCGCCATGCAACCCAATTACCTGATGCAATTTCAGATCAGTTGGCCCATCTTGATGTCGGCGGAATTACTGCTCCAAGAGTTGTAGAAAACGGCGTTTCCATGTTGGCAATTTGTTCAAAAAACGAGGCTCGGGATCTATCTTTTGTAACTAGCGAGCTTCGTCAGGAAGTTGGCACCGATCTGTTACAGGTTGAGGCCGAAAAGTTCTTGGATGAATTGCGTGACCAGGCCAGCATTGTTAATCGCTAGAACCAGCCTAACGTCTTACCCTAAAGCTCCTCTATCAAAAGTGGGAACCGGTTTTGGTAGACACACGAAAACAAATAAACAAAACATGTTAAGTGAATGCGAATGAACGTGACATGCTTTAGCGTTGCTACCCAAATTTATCGCAAGCAAATTTATTGCAAGCAAATTTATCGCAAGCAAATTTATCGCAAGCAAACTCAACTGATGGCTTATGAATAACTCAAACAAACCATTGGCCATCAGCATCGGGGAACCGGCAGGAATTGGCCCTGATCTGATATTGCGCCTATACGAAAAGCGCAAATCCGCCGCTCTGCCGGTGTTTGTTATCTATGGAAACATAGAGTTTTTGCGCTTGCGTGCTGCAAGTCTTGGACTTGAAATAAATTTTTTAGAAACCAGCCCTGCCAATGCAAACAAGGTATTTCCTACCTCTTTGCCAATAGTAAATATTGGCAAAAACATCAAAAACACGCCCGGACTTATAAGTAGCGAGGGCGCAAAAATGGCTCTTGAAGCAATAATAGCTGCTACAAAAAGCTGTTTAAACGGTCAATGTCAGGCCTTGGTAACGGCCCCGATAAACAAGGCCGCCTTGATGAATATCGGCTTCTCACATCCCGGCCACACCGAGTTTTTGGCCGAAATTTGTGCCAGTGAGGGCAAAATTCCAACTCCGATAATGATGTTGGCTGATAATGATTTGCGCGTTGTACCATTAACCATTCATGTGGCGTTGGCAAAAGTTCCAAAACTGCTAAATATTGCAATGATTGTCCAAAAGGTTCGCATAATCGAGCAGGAAATCCGTCAAAAATTTGGCCTCCCCACCCCCAAAATCGGTATTTGCGGCCTTAACCCCCATGCGGGGGAAGAAGGGGCCTTTGGGCGCGAGGAAATCGAAATAATCACTCCCGCAATCACTTTGTTGCAAGGAGAAGGAATGGATATATCAGGGCCGTTCCCCGCCGATACAGCATTTTACCCCCCCAATTGGCGCAAGTTCGATGTGTTGGTAAGCATGTATCATGATCAGGCACTAATCCCCATAAAAACGCTAGCTTTTGAGCAGGCAGTAAACATAACCCTTGGCCTGCCAATAATCCGCACTTCCCCCGATCACGGCACAGCTTTTGATATTGCAGGAACAACAAAAGCCAGCACAAAAAGCATGCTGGCGGCTATCATCGCTGCAAAAGAAATGGCCGCACAGGTCAAAAGCACTGCCACATGAGCCAGCTTGATGCCCTGCCCCCGTTGCGCGAAATCATTGCCAACCATGCTATTGGCGCCCGCAAGGAATTAGGGCAAAATTTTTTGCTGGATCTAAACCTTACCGATCGCATAGCCCGCACATCTGGAAATCTTGAAGGGGTTAGCGTAATCGAAATAGGGCCTGGCCCTGGCGGTCTGACGCGATCATTGCTCAAGGCCGGAGCTAAAAAGGTGATAGCTATTGAACGAGATCCGCGATTATTGCCCGTTCTGGAGCAGATAAAAACTGCCAGCGACGGGCGGTTGGAAATAATCATGGACGATGCCCTGAGTGTTGATTATCAAAAACTCTATGATGGCCCAACGCGCATAATTGCCAATCTGCCCTATAATATCGCCACCCCTTTGTTGAGCAACTGGCTGACTAAAGGGGATTGGCCTCCTTTATTTCAAAGCCTGACATTGCTTTTTCAAAAAGAGGTTGCCCAGCGCATTTGCGCCCCCGCCGGGGCCAAAGCATTTGGTCGGCTCGGGGTATTGTGCGGGTGGAAAACCGAGGCAAATATCGCCTTTGATATCAATGCCAGCGCCTTTACTCCGCCCCCCAAAGTGACATCATCGCTGGTGCATCTGGTGCCAAAACCTGATGCAACGGCCATAAAAGTCTCTCTGTTAGAAGATGTTACAAGAGCGGCTTTTGGCCAACGCCGCAAGATGATCCGCCAAAGTCTGAAAAGCCTTGGCGTACCGGTCGCTGAACTTTTAGCAGCAACCGGCTTGTCTGGAACAGAGCGGGCGGAAATTCTTGAGGTTGAAACTTTTCTTGAATTGGCCATAGCTTTGCAAAAAATTCGCCAAGCTGAATAACTGCCCCAAAAAAATTGTCAAAGAGAATCAATCTGGCTTTGTAAGCCCTTGATAAATGAGCTTAAATTAGTCTGGCGGGTTCTGGATACCCGCGCGGTTTGAAGGATTTTTGTCACGATTTCACAAGTCTCGTCCAAATCCTCATTGACCAGCACATAATCATATTCAGCCCAATGATCAATTTCTATTCTGGCATTTTTTAACCGGCGATCAATAACTTCTTCACTATCCAGTGCCCGCGAAACAAGCCGCCTGCGAAGCTCGACAATCGAAGGGGGAAGCAAAAAAATAGTGACCATTTCGCTGCGGCGTTTTTCGTAGAGTTGTTGAGTGCCCTGATAATCAATATCAAAAACCACGTCATGACCTTTGGCGACAAGATCATCCACACCTTTGGCCGGAGTGCCATAAAAATTTGAATGTACCTTGGCCCATTCCAACAGTTTTCCCCGATCGCGCAAGGCTTCAAATTGAGGCTTGTCAACAAAATAATAGTCTTTGCCCTCAACCTCGCCAGCCCGCATTTTACGCGTGGTCACAGATACCGACATGCTTAGATTTTGCTGATCGGCAAGCAAGCGGCGGGTAATGGAGGATTTGCCGGCACCCGATGGCGAAGCAATAACCAGCATTACGCCACGTCGTGAAAATTCCATCTGTTTAAGCCCCGAATCAACTTTGAAATATTTGTAACCTTGAAATATTTATATAGCCAGTGCCAAAGTCCTTATGACAATCAGCTGGAAACTATTCGATATTTTGAACCTGTTCGCGCAGCTGATCAATGCAAGATTTTAGATCCAGACCGATTGTTGTTATTTCCACCGCATGGCTTTTTGAGCACAGCGTATTGGCCTCTCGATTAAATTCCTGGGCTAAAAAATCCAGTTTTCGCCCCACCGGCCCACCGCCGGAAATAAGCTGTCGAGCTGATTTTATATGGGCAAAAAGTCGATCAATCTCCTCGCAAATATCAGCCTTGGTTGCCAAAATAAGCGCTTCTTGGTGCAGCCGCTCCTCGGACAAAGCAGCGCCTGAATCACTTAGCTCTCCAATCTGGCGGGAAATCCTTTCAACAAACACCTCGCGACGGCGCGAGGGGTGATCATGGGCAGCCCGGGTAAGGTTTTCTATTTCATCAACACGGGTAGAAATAATTTCGCTCAGACGCGCGCCCTCAAATTGGCGCGCATGCACCAAATCATCAAGGCAAATATGAACCATAGAAAGAATTGCCGCATGCATATTTTCTTCTGCTTGCGCGCTCATGGCAATTTCGCGGGTTTCCAAAACCCCTTTGATGGCCAAAATACCATCTAGACGCGGACGATCCGCCTCGATTTTGCCTGACAGGGCATCCAGGGCATCAAGAACCGCGCCCAAGGCCTGCTGGTTGATCACCAATTGCCCGGCGCCATTATCGCGCTGAACAGTAATAGTGCACGAAACCGCGCCCCGAACCAATTTCTCCCCTAGCAAGCGGCGAATCTTCGGCTCAAGAGCATCCAATCCCTGCCCCATGCGCAGACGAATATCAAGGCCGCGCGAATTGACGGATTTTATTTCGCATTGAATATTTGCGCCCTCAATAGTATCGGTGGCACGGGCATAGCCAGTCATGCTGGACAGTTTTTGGGTCAAAGGTCTCATATCTTTTGAACTCACCTAATTTTTGCCCCCAAAAAACACCGCGACCATGAAATACCGCGAAAAATAAATACCGCACAATATATAGGCCAAGTTTAAGCCTAGTTTTAATTTCTAGACCTAACGCTAGTATAAACAGAGCGATTAAATTAAAAACTCTGCCCTAGATCGCTCCATGGTCTCTGCTCCATACCGAGCATCCCTATCCCGGAGGGGCAGATTGTGCCTGTTCGGCCTGCAAAGCATCGCGAGCAGCTTCTGCCTCTGCCTGTTCTTGTGCCTGTTGTTCTGCTTTGGCAGCTTCTGCGGCAGCTGCCTCCCTTTCGCGTTCAATAGCGCGCCAGCGGGCAACATTTACCTGATGTTCGGCATAAGTTTTGGCGAAAGCATGGCCACCCGTGCCATCGGCAACAAAAAACAGCGCATCTATATCAGATGGATTAACTACCGCCTCCATTGCTGCAATGCCAGGATTGGCAATAGGGCCCGGGGGAAGACGATCTATCTGGTAAGTATTATAGGGAGTTTTTTCATTAATTTCAGACCGACGAAGACCGCGCCCCAAACTGCCCTGCCCATTGGTAATACCATAAATAATCGTTGGATCGGACTGCAAGCGCATGCCGATATTCATGCGATTAATAAACACCGCTGCCACACCGGCCCGTTCCGAACCTATGCCGGTTTCCTTTTCGACAATCGAGGCCAATATCACCATTTCCTGTGGTGATTCAAGGGGCAAATCAGGCGCACGAGTTGCCCATATTTCAGCTATTTTCACCTCGAAAGCAGCTCTCATACGATCAATAATAGCTTGACGGGAAGCACCGCGCTCAAAACTATAGGTATTGGGGAGCAACGAGCCTTCGGGGGGAATTTCAGTAATTTCTCCGGTGAGATTTGGCGCTGCATTTATTCTTTGGACAGCCTCCCATGAAGTCAAACCTTCAGGAATGGTCAAAGAATAGGAAATAGCCTGCCCTTCTGTAATTTCTTTGACAATGTCGGCCATAGAGGCATTGGCAACAATGTTATATTCACCCGCCCTTATAGCCGATTGTTTGCGTTGCAACATGGCGCCAAACTGAAAAATCCAGCGGTCAGAAATCAATTCCGCCGCAGCAAGCCGGGTGGCTACCGTACCAAGACCAATACCCTGTTCAACCACAAAAACCTTGTCTTCATCCATGGGCCCTTCAGCATAATAGCGCTGGGTAGCAAAATAAAGAATGCCGCCAACAACCAGAACCCCGAGCACGATCAATGTAAGAAGCGCATTTATAAGTTCTAAAAACCCATTACGCGAGCGACGCTTTTTTACTTTTTTGCGGCGTTTATTCTCACTCATCACTCAAAAGTCTCCAAAAAGTCTGGTTCCACAACGGAATTGGATATAGGTCGCCACAAAATAAAAGACAAAATACGGTTACAAAACGCCTATAGGTTATTGTTTATTTTACGCTGCGAAAAATCAAGGAAGCATTGGTACCGCCAAATCCGAATGAATTGGAAAGCACCACATCAATTTGTTTTTTCACCGGCTTATTGGGCGCAAGATTTATGGCGGTAGTTACCGATGGATTGTCCAGATTTATGGTTGGCGGAGCAATATTGTCGCGAATGGCCAGCAACGAGAATATGGCCTCCACAGCCCCTGCCGCCCCCAAAAGATGGCCAATAGCAGATTTTGTCGAAGACATTACAATGCCAGAAGCAGCGTCGCCAAGTAAACGGGTAACAGCGCCAAGTTCGATCTCGTCCCCCAAAGGTGTCGATGTGCCATGGGCGTTGATATAGTCAATTTCGTCAGGTGAAATCCCGGCACGTTTTATTGCAGCGGCCATGGAACGAAAACCGCCATCTCCATCCGAAGCGGGGGCAGTAATATGGAAAGCATCACCACTAAGGCCGTAGCCGATTATTTCAGCATAAATTTTTGCACCGCGTGCTTTTGCATGCTCATATTCTTCCAGAAGCAATATTCCGGCACCCTCGCCCATGACAAAGCCATCACGATCCTTGTCATAGGGGCGCGAAGCCTTCTCGGGGCTATCGTTAAATCCGGTCGAAAGGGCGCGGCTGGCAGCAAAACCGGCAATAGAGAGGCGGGTAATGGGAGATTCTGTGCCCCCGGCAAGCATTACATCACAATCATCAAGCGCAATCAGGCGCGCAGCATCACCAATAGCATGGCTGCCAGTTGAGCAGGCCGTGGAAACCGCATGATTTGGGCCTTTTAGCCCGTGACGAATTGAAACATATCCCGAGGGTAAGTTTACCAGACGGCCGGGGATAAAAAACGGGCTTATACGTCGGGGACCACGTTTTTCCAACGTCAATGCAGCTTCGGCGATACCGCCAATTCCACCAATTCCAGAGCCGATCAAAACCCCGCTGCGTTCTTGTTGCTCTTGGGTTTTGGCCTCATAGCCCCCATCAGTCAGGGCCTGAGTGGCGGCGGCCATGGCATAGACAATAAACGGATCAACCTTGCGTTGCTCCTTGGTGTCCATCCAATCGTCAGGGTTGTATTTTCCATCTTGGGTGTCGCCAAGAGGAATATGGCAGGCAATCTGGCAAGCCAAATCGTCTACCTTAAATCCATCAATGCGCGATGCGCCGCTTTTACCGCTCAGAATATTCTTCCAGACAGAATCAAGCCCAACGCCCAGAGGCGAGACAATTCCCATGCCCGTGACAACAACACGACGCAAATTCATGGATTAAAACCTCCGCTAGAGTTTTTTGGGCTCTGCTAAATTTCAAACCACTTAACTCTAAAGTTTGTACACGCACAATTCCGACAGGAATTTTATAACCCTGAGCCGGCAGGAATTTTATACCCTTAAACCGGCAGGAATTTTATACCCTTAAACCGGCAGGAATTTTATTGCCCCGCGCCGGCAGGAGTTTTATTGCCCCGCGCCGGCAGGAGTTTTATTGCCTCGCGCCGGCAGGAGTTTTATTGCCTCGCGCCGGCAGGAGTTTTATTGCCTCGCGCCGGCAGGCTGGTAAAAAAAACCTACCCTTTGCAAGGCAAATATACCAAGCAGCTTTAAGCAGTAGCCTTGGTCAAAAAATCGACAGCATTGCCAAAAGTCTGAATGGTTTCAGCGGCATCATCGGGAATTTCAACGGAAAATTCTTCTTCAAAAGCCATAACCAGTTCAACCTGATCGAGCGAATCGGCGCCCAGATCGTCAATGAAGCTCGCCTTGTCGGTGACTTTATCGGCTTCAACGTTCAAGTGTTCAACAACAATCTTGCGCACGCGGTCTGCGACATCGCTCATATTCAAATCCTTTTTTCTATAAGTCCATTATATTTATGTTTAAGCGTTATTTGGTTATGTAACCGTTCCGGCCTGATATTTCCATACCAAGTTTTTCAATAATTGATATTTCCACATTCCTAGCCAAACCGCGAGTAAACCGCCAATATTTTTGCAAAAATGACCTTAGCTCCTCACAGGAAATGCCGCCCTAACATACTTTATTAGCTTTGACCACATTGTGTTTAAGGAGTTTTTTATCCTTAAGAATATTTAATTTCATAACTTTTTCAATGTTTGCGAAGTAAAATCCCGGTTTGCGAAGTAAAATCCCGGTTTGCGAAGTAAAATCCCGTTTGGGAAGTGAAATCCCGTTTGGGAAGTGAAATCCAGCCCTCAAATGCTTTTTCAAACCCCAAAGGCTTGAGTTCAACTAAATTCAAACCATCAACATGCCGCCATTTATGTTCAATGTCTGCCCGGTAATATAGCCAGCACTATCAGAGGCTAAAAACACGGTCGCCTCGGCAACTTCTTGCGCGGTTCCAAGGCGTGCGGCTGGAATTTGGGCCATAATTGCTTCGCGTTGCTTATCATTTAATTCATCGGTCATTGCCGAAGCAATAAAACCCGGCGCTATGGAATTTACCGTAATATTGCGCGAAGCAACTTCTTGAGCCAGAGATTTTAACATACCAATCAAACCCGCTTTTGAGGCTGCATAATTGGCCTGCCCGCCGTTTCCAGCAATTCCAACCACTGAAGATATGCCGATAATACGACCATATCTTTGTTTCATCATTGGGCGCAATACCGCGCGGGACAGGCGAAAAGCCGCCGTAAGGTTGACCAGCATAACCTGATCCCACTCTTCGTTTTTCATCCGCATAAATATATTATCGCGCGTCATGCCGGCATTATTAACCAGAATATCGATGCCACCCATGATTTTGAGGGCCTCTGGAACCAATTGATCAACCGAGTCCAAATCCGAAAGGTTACAGGGCAGCACATGGCTTGTTTCACCTATTTCAGCTGCAAGGGCCTCAAGTTTTTCAACCCTTGTCCCGCTAAGACAAACTACTGCGCCGGCTTGTGCCAAAGTTTTGGCAATTTCCCTGCCAATTCCACCACTGGCACCGGTTACCAGAGCGCGCTTGCCACTAAGATCAAACATTTTTTTCTCCGTAAAACTCAATACTAATATTCAAGTCACTAACATTCAGGGGCAAAGCCCCTTATAAGACAGCTAAAAACTACTTCCCAACTTTTGAACAATCGTGGCAATTTCTGTAGGTGTCCCAACAGCCATTGTCTCCATATCCCGATTGATGCGGCGAGCCAACCCACAAAGAACGCGTCCCGAACCAATTTCAAGCAATTGGCTTACCTCGCCCTCTTTGCCAAGCCAGAGAACAATTTCACGCCAACGCACCATAGATGTCACCTGTTCAATCAGACATTTGCGAATATGGCTGGCTTCGGTAAGGGGCTGAGCCATCACATTACATATAATTGGCACCACAGGATCATTCATCTTTACAAGCGCCAGGGCGTGTTCCATTTCTTCGGCAGCCGGAGCCATAAGAGAACAATGGAAGGGAGCACTGACGGGCAGCATGATCGCGCGCTTGGCGCCAGCGGTTTTAGCCAGTTCCACGGCTCTATCTATGGCAGCCATAGCTCCAGAAATTACCACCTGACCGGGAGCGTTATCATTGGCGACCTCGCAAACGCCGCTCTGGCTGGCATTTTTGGCGATTTCTTGCACAACGGCAAGTTCTAACCCCAAAATTGCGGCCATGCCACCTGATCCGACCTCGACAGCGCGCTGCATTGCGTCACCACGGGTTCGTAAAAGTCTTGCGGTATCAGAAAGCGAAAAAGTACCCGCAGCGCAAAGAGCGGAATATTCCCCAAGGGAATGGCCGGCAACAAAGGCTGCATCTTTTTCTAAAGTTATGCCCTGTTTCTCAAGCACGCGCATAACCGCCATAGAAACCGCCATCAATGCCGGTTGTGCGTTACGGGTTAGCCGCAATTTATCTTCGGAACCGTCAAAAATCAGCGCCGAAAGATTTTCGCCCAACGCATCATCAACTTCTTCAAATACCTGCTTTGCCTCGGCGAAATCCTGAAACAGCTCTTTTCCCATGCCAATAACCTGTGATCCCTGACCAGGAAAAGTGAATGTTCGTTTGCTCATAAATATACGCCTTCTGTTATTTAAGTCTCTATTATATACAATATTGCCAAAAGCTAAGCTTCTAAAAGCCAAGCTTCCAAAAGCCGACAAAGGAGCATTCCTTAGCTTTTTTTTGCAACTCGTAAGCTTAGTACAACCCGTAAACTATGGCTCCAGACTAACACTTGCAAGAGCACAAAAGCCAACAAATCACTTGCGTTTTGTCGCGCATACCCATAACACGCGCGAAGCAGATGTTTGGCCGGGGGCTGAACGGAGGGTCGAAACATTCGATTTGCAGACTGTTTTACAAGACTTAAGTGTAGAAAACACAAGGTTTTACAAGAGTTTGTTAGGGTTGTAATATTTTGATTGGCGGAAACTTTTTTGCTGCCTCCCGTGTCCCCGCTCTTTTGAAGAATTCTTTGGACGCCTTTTTTGGATGTTTCAAAGAGGCTTTGCGCCAAAATTTGCTGTATTGAAATTAAAAACAAAAGGAAAAGGCGTCTATGGCTTTTTATGAACATATTTTTCTTGCCCGACAGGATGTGTCGGCACAGCAGGTTGAGGAATTGACCGCAACTCTAACTAAAACCCTTGAAGAAAATGGCGGATCCATTGCTTCCAAGGAATATTGGGGTTTGAAAACTCTGGCCTATCGTATTCGCAAAAACCGCAAGGCTCATTATTCATTGCTGAATATCGAAGCTCCCCACGCGGCCATGGAAGAAATGGAACGCCAGATGCGGATCAATGAGGATATTTTGAGATATTTGACCCTAAAGGTTAATACCTTAAATGAAGGCCCATCCGCAATGATGCAAAAACGTGACCGCGATGATCGCTCTGATCGTCGTCCGCGCCGCTAAAAAAAAGGAACCTGAATAATGGCTATCAGAGATCTCACAGCCGTGCAGGCACGACGTCCTTTTCAGCGCCGTCGCAAAACCTGCCCATTTACCGGCCCCAACGCACCAAGCATCAATTATTTGGATGTACGTTTGTTGCAACGCTATGTTTCTGAACGTGGCAAAATCGTACCAAGCAGAATAACTGCGGTTTCTGCAAAAAAACAGCGCGAACTGGCTAAAGCCATCAAACGTGCTCGTTTTCTGGGTCTGCTGACATTTGCTGAAAAATAATTTCAGCAACAGTAATATTTTTAGTTGGAGTTGCCAAAGATATTTTTGGCACTTCTAACCGCAAATGGCTTTTTTAGGCCGCTAGCGGGACAGCAATTTGGAGTAAGATTTATGAAAGTAATCCTTCTTGAAAAAGTGGGCCGTCTTGGCACCATCGGTGATGAAGTAAATGTAAAGGGTGGCTTTGGCCGCAATTTCCTTCTGCCCCATGGCAAAGCAATCAGAGCTAACGAAGCCAACAGAGCCCGCTTTGAAGCGGAACGCGCAACAATCGAAAAACGTAACGAAGAACGTCGAGATGAAGCCGCAGGCATTGCCTCCGGTCTTAATGGCGCCAATGTTATTATGATCCGTCAGGCATCAGAAGCTGGCACACTTTATGGCTCGGTATCATCACGTGATATCGCTGATGGGCTGGCTGATTTGGACTTTAGTGTTGCTCGCGGTGCGATTGATCTGCCTTTGCCGATCAAAACCGTTGGTATCCACGAAATCTCCTTGAACCTGCATGCAGAAATTCAAGTAGTAATCAATGTCAATGTCGCCCGCTCGCAAGACGAGGCGAAACGTCAGGAAGCTGGCGAAGATATGACCGTAGCCGGGTTTGACGAGGATCGGGAAACCCAAGAAGAAGCAGATGAAGATGTTTCTGAGGAAGATGGTTCAAAAGAAGGTGCTTTTGAAACTGAAGAAACAACTTCAGATGATGGCGCAGCTTCTGAAAATACTGAAAAATCTGAATAGGATTTTTCTGACCCCAAAAGTTCAAAACGTCAAAAAACATTAAAACCGGGCAGTGCCCGGTTTTTTTATGCAAAAAACGATTCTCTATAAAAATAGTTCTTAATAAAAGTAGTTCTTATAAAAGTAGTTCTTATAAAAGTAGTTCTTGCCAAAAAAAATTTAAAAACACCCAATATTTGACTTATCCCCGATGTTAACATGCTAAACAAAAGAATCAGTTCTTGAGCTTCAAATAGACTTGTTAGAGCTACCGCGCCTTGAGCAAATGTGGTTAAAAAGTGACAGGCAATATTGGTTTGGGTTGCCAGTTAGCTAAAAATGTAAATGCTTTTGATTGCATATGCGTATGCCTTTGAGCATCAATATATTAATGCCCAAATACATATTAATGGTGCTCAAATACACTTAATGGTGCTCAAATACACACGCACCTGTTAGACTTGCTATCGGGGAGAAAAATTTATGGACACAGTGCGCCAGCTACATCCAGAGGAAAAAGACCCCTCATATCGGCTTGCGCCCCATAATATTGACGCCGAGCAGGCTATGCTTGGGGCAATTTTAGTAAATAATGAAGCTTTTTATCGGGTTTCGGATTTTCTGGAAAAAGAACATTTCTATGAGGTTGTGCATCAAGAAATCTATGAAGTCCTTGGCAAAATCGTCAGGGCGGGGAAAACCGCAACACCAATAACCGCCAAGACATTCTTACCCGACGAACTGATCGAAAATGTTTCCATGGCGCAATATCTGGCCCGACTGGCTGCCGAGGCCACAACTGTTATCAATGCCTATGATTATGGACAAACCATCTATGATCTGGCGTTGGAACGGGCTTTAATTCAAATCGGCGAGGAAATGGTGCAAACCGCCTATGATCGAGATGTGGAACTTACTCCCAATTCACAGATTGAATCTGCGGAACGCCAATTGTTCGATCTGGCAGAAAAGGGCCGCTATGATGGCGGCTTTCAAGGATTTAACCGCGCCTTGCGCGATGCGATCACCATGGCCGGTGAAGCCTATAAGCGCGATGGCGGCCTGTCTGGAATTGCTACGGGCCTCAGCGATCTTGATCGTTTGATGGGCGGATTGCAAAAGTCGGATTTAATAATTCTGGCCGCTCGTCCTGCCATGGGGAAAACTGCTCTGGCTACAAATCTGGCTTTTCATGTGGCAAAATCCTACAAAGATTCAACCCTGCCAGACGGCAGGACAAAAACCGAAGATGGTGGAATTGTCGGCTTCTTTTCGCTCGAAATGAGCTCGGAACAATTGGCAACCAGAATTCTGGCTGAACAATCAGGTATTTCTTCATCGGAAATCAGGCGCGGCAATATCCATGAAAGCCAGTTTTCAACTCTGGTCGACACCTCTAATTTATTGGCGCAAGTGCCGCTATATATTGATGATACCGGTGGTATTTCGGTCTCCCAACTTGCAGCACGCGCCCGACGCTTAAAACGCCAAAAAGGGTTGGACTTGCTTATCGTTGATTATTTGCAATTATTGTCCGGCTCATCCAAGAATTCCAATGCCAACCGGGTGCAGGAGCTGACGGAAATCACCACCTCCCTCAAAGCTTTGGCAAAAGAACTGGAAGTGCCAATAATTGCCCTGTCCCAATTATCTCGACAAGTGGAAAACCGCGATGACAAGCGCCCGCAACTCTCTGATCTGCGTGAATCAGGATCTATCGAGCAGGATGCCGACGTGGTGATGTTTATCTATCGGGAAGAATATTACCTGAAAAACAAACAGCCAAAAGAAGGCACTCAGGAACATCTGACATGGCAGGAAGAAATGGAAAGCGCCCACGGGGTGGCGGACGTGATAATTGGCAAACAACGCCATGGTCCCACAGGCACTGTATCGCTGGCATTTCTGGATCATCTTACAAGATTTTCAAATTTGGCCAGAACAGAGTATTCTGCCCAACGAATCGATAACTAGGGTCAGGACCTGTTAAATTCGCTTCATTCTGTTTAAAAGAGGGTGTTTAGATAAGGCGAAACGGTGCGAGATAATGTAAGTACCTTTTTGAGAACCGATTTGCTTTAGATGAATATCTATGTTTTAAGCCCGAAAGGGCGCTCATTTTAAGCCCGAAAGGGCGCTCCTGGATTTTGCTTCTGAATGCGTTGCAAACCCTTGAATAGTATATACTATACTTCATGTTTGCGCCTATTCATAAAACAAAATCCAGTGGCGCAGAATAAATGAATTTAACAGGTCCTGACCCTAGAATTTGGGGCAATGAAACCCGCGCTTACAAAATGTCCGCTAGCACTGACAGCCGCATGAACAAGCAATTCGCAAAGGTTTCAAAAATACGGATATTTATGTGAGCGCACATTTAGGACAATTTAGCGGCCGATTGACCATTGATCTGGGCGCAATTGCGCGCAACTGGAAGGGCTTGGACAAAATATCGTCCACCGCACTTACAGGGGCAGTGGTAAAAGCTGATGCCTATGGGTGTGGCATGTTGCCGGTAGCCAATGTACTTAGCCGCGCCGGAGCGCAATTCTTTTTTGTTGCGACCCCTGACGAAGCGCTGGCGCTGCGTGCCAACCTGCCTGATGCCCATATTTTTGTTCTGAACGGGCTTTATCCCGGTGCCGCAAAATTATATGCTGCCCACCGCCTGATGCCGATGATAAATTCCGTGCCAATGCTGGACGAATGGCTGGCAATGTGTGTTCAGGAAGGCGAGGCAATCGCAGCAGGATTTCAATTTGATACCGGAATGAACCGCCTTGGTTTTACCTTGCACGATGTTTCATTGGTCAAAAACCGGCTGAAAGACACAGGATATCAACCGCAGGTAATCATTAGCCATCTAGCTTGTGCCGATATTCCCGCCCACGAAAAAAACTCTACTCAAAGGGCATTGTTTCAATCAATTTTGGCCCAGTTTCCGCAAGTTCCCGCCTCCCTAGCCAATTCGGCAGCCACCCTTGGGGGACGAGAGAACCATTTTCAAATGGTTAGGCCGGGAATTTCGCTATATGGGGGCAGAGCAATTCAGGGGCGCCCCAACCCCATGGCATCTGTCGTTAATCTTGAAATGCCCTTGGTGCAAATTCGCGAAGCAAGAACAGGTGAAAGCGTGGGATATGGTGCCACCCAAACCCTGAACCGTGATAGCAGATTAGCGATAATTGGTGCAGGCTATTGTGATGGATTGTTGCGCTCCGCATCTTCCTCCAACACCCGCTCTGGTGGATTTGTCGCCATAAAAGACAAGATAATGCCAATTTTGGGCCGGGTTTCCATGGATACGATCATTGTAGATATTACTGAATTGGGGCCGGATGTGCCAAATCCCGGTGAAATGATTGAAATACTTGGGCCCAATATCTCCATTGATGACCTTGGGGATGCCAGCGCTACTATTGGCTATGAAATTCTCACCTCGATGACCGGACGCTATAATCGGTTTTATCGCGATGAAAATGGTAACATTTTACAAGCATAAAAAATGGTTGCTAATTAAAAGCTCTGCCACCTCATCTCAACAAGACCAAACCAAACTGGAGAACGTTTTGGCCAGAAAAAAATCCAGCTTCATTTGCCAATCATGCGCAGCGGTTTATGCCCAGCTTTATGGACGTTGCGATAAATGCGGCGAATGGAACACCATTGTTGAAGAACTCAATGATGGAGGAATTGGCGCTGGCCCAAAATCTGCCAAGGCCGGAAGTTTTGCCACCAAGCTGTTTTCGCTGGCGGGTGAAAGTGAAGATGCCCAGCGCTTTCAATGTGGCATTGGAGAGTTGGATCGGGTTACCGGAGGCGGTTTTGTCAAGGGAAGCGCCATTCTTGTGGGGGGAGATCCGGGTATTGGCAAATCAACACTTTTGTTGCAGGCGGCAGCAAAACTGGCCGATAAGGGCCAACGGGTGATTTATGTTTCTGGCGAAGAGGCAATTGCCCAAGTACGATTGCGCGCCAAACGTCTGGGAGTAGAAAACAGCGCCGTTGAGCTGGCAGCAGAAACCAATGTGGAAGTAATTCTGGCAACCCTTGAGCAAAGCGAACAGGCTGACCTGGTTATCGTTGATTCCATTCAAACCCTTTGGACCGACAGGGTCGATAGCGCTCCGGGAACCGTAACCCAGGTTAGAACTTCAGCGCAGGCAATGACCAGATACGCCAAAAAAACCGGCGCGGCAGTGGTGCTGGTTGGCCATGTTACCAAGGACGGGCAAATTGCCGGCCCAAGAGTTGTCGAACATATGGTGGATGCGGTTTTGTATTTTGAAGGGGACGCCAGCCATACTTTTAGAATTTTGCGCGGAGTAAAAAACCGCTATGGGGCTACCGATGAAATCGGGGTGTTTGAAATGACACAATTGGGCTTGAGCGAAGTAAAAAATCCCAGCTCCCTGTTTTTGGATCAGCGTGACGAGGGAGCAGCCGGATCGGCGGTTTTTGCCGGAATGGAGGGCACCCGCCCCTTGTTGATAGAAATTCAGGCCCTGGTTTCACCCTCACCGCTTGGTACTCCACGGCGCGCTGTTGTCGGGTGGGACAGCGCCCGGCTGTCGATGATTTTGGCCGTGCTCGAAAGCCGGTGTGGAATAAAAATCGGTGCCAATGATATTTATCTCAATGTGGCAGGGGGATTAAAAATTAGCGAACCTGCGGCTGATTTAGCGGTTGCTGCCGCGCTTATATCGTCCCTGAGCGGAGCCCCCCTGCCCCCCGAAGCGGTTTATTTTGGCGAAATTTCCCTCTCGGGCGGCGTGCGACCGGTAGTGCATTCATCCATTCGGGTGCGCGAGGCGGCAAAGCTTGGTTTTAAACTCGCCCACACCGGAAAAGGGGGCAAGGACATGGCAAAAAAAATAGGCGAGAAAACCCTATCTGTGCAGCAATTTTCTTCACTTGGGGAATTGGCCGGGCGCATAGCAGCAAGCAAAAAGGGAAATCCCAAAAAAGCATAATCATGTGATGACCCGAAATCGAAACAAGAAACAAGCGCCTATTGAGCAACAGTTTTGCGCAAAAACCGACAAAAACTACTTGAGTTTGCTTTTGCATTGTCACAAGAGCTTGGAATCTGGTTGAATTAAGAGTAAACGATTTTTAACAAAGACATAATTTGGAAAAATTTCATGCTAACTGCGTTTGATGTAGGCATTGGCCTATTGGTTTTTATCTCGGCAATTCTAGCAACTGCACGGGGGCTAACCCGCGAAGTGCTTTCTCTTGGAACATGGGCAGGATCGGCATTGTTTGCCGTCTGGATGTGGCAAACCCAGCCCGAAATAGCGCGTGGATATATAAGTGAAGAACTGGTTGCCGACATCGCAACGGTAATAGTTTCGTTTATTGTTTCCCTGATTGTCCTGCATCTTATTACGGTGAAGATTGCTGACTTTGTAGTTGATTCACGCATCGGGCCGCTGGATAGAACTTTGGGCTTTGTATTTGGTGCCCTGCGCGGCGCCTTGATCGGGGTTGTTGCAGTGGTATTTGGCCAATGGCTATTGGGCAATAGCCTTCCAGCATGGGCCAGCGAATCCAGATCGTTGCCGGTTTTGGCATCATTGGGGGACAGTTTGATTGTTGCTCTGCCAGATAATCTTGAAGAGCAAGTTACCGACATTTTGCAGCGTAATAGTCAAGAAGCCGAGGCATTGCCCCAAATCAATAGCGATGAAATTCCAGAAGACGGAACTAATGCAGGTGAAATCAGGCTACCGACACCGGTCTAGTTTTGTTTTGCTATTTTTGCCATTTGTTTTAGCGCTGCCCTCGGCAGGGTTTTTGGTCAGGACTTAACCTTTGGTCATCTTTAATGGCCAACATAAAAGCATAGATGCAAAGGTATGATAGTGGGCACCATGAAATCCCCAATCACCCAAAATATTATTGCAAAGCCGCAAAAAACCAAAACCCATATTGATGGCGAGTTCGATCTCTATGGTGACACTTTGCGTGAAGAATGCGGAGTGTTTGGCATTTTGGGCCACGAAGATAGCGCAACCCTGACAGCGCTTGGCTTGCACGCCTTGCAGCATCGTGGGCAGGAAGCGGCGGGGATCGTAAGTTTTGATGGCACCCAGTTCCATTCCGAGCGGCGCATGGGTTTGGTGGGAGATCACTTTACCGATAGTTCGGTGATGGAAAAGCTGCCCGGTAATTCTGGCATTGGCCATGTGCGCTATTCCACCACCGGCGAGACCATTTTGCGCAATGTTCAACCAATGTTTGCCGAACTAAATGCTGGCGGCATTGCCATTGCCCATAATGGCAATTTTACCAATTCCATGGTGCTGCGCAAAAAAATCATCGAAGAGGGGGCAATTTGCCAATCCACTTCTGACAGCGAGGTGGTGTTGCACCTGATTGCCAAGGCCAAACAAAAAGATTCAGCTGACCGTTTTGTGGAGGCTATTGCCCAGGTTGAAGGCGGGTTTGCAATTGTTGCCTTAACCCGCAACAAGCTGATTGGGGCACGCGATCCCAACGGTATTCGCCCGCTGGTATTTGGAGATTTTGAAGGCAAGCCGGTCTTTGCCTCCGAAACCTGCGCTTTGGATATTATTGGAGCAAAACACGTTCGCGATGTAAAACCCGGTGAAATTATTATTTGCCAGCGCCAAAAAGATGGCGCTATCACAATCCGCTCTGAAATGCTACCGGATGCCGGGCCAGAACGCCTGTGCCTGTTTGAATATGTATATTTTGCCCGCCCCGATTCCATTGTCGGGGGACGCTCGGTTTATTCCGTGCGCAAAAACATGGGCAATATTTTAGCCAATGAAGCTCCGGTAGAGGGTGATGTAGTGGTCCCGGTTCCTGATGGGGGAGTTCCCGCAGCTTTGGGCTTTTCCCAAACATCTGGCATTCCGTTTGAATATGGCATTATTCGCAACCATTATGTGGGGCGCACCTTTATTGAGCCAAGCCAGCGAATTCGTGCTCTTGGCGTACGTTTGAAACATTCGGCAAACCGGGGACAGCTTGAGGGCAAGCGGGTTGTGCTGGTTGATGATTCCATTGTTCGGGGAACGACTTCGCACAAAATCGTGCAACTGGTGCGCGATGCCGGCGCGATCGAGGTGCATTTAAGAGTTGCCAGCCCACAAATTACCCATCCTGATTTTTATGGTATAGATACACCCGATAGGGATAAATTGCTCGCAAACCAATTTGAAAACCTACAGGATATGTGCGAATTTATCGGCGCTGATTCACTGGAATTTTTGTCCATTGAAGGAATTTATCAGGCAGTAGGCAAAATTTCCCGCAACCAGAAAAACCCGCAATTTACCGACCATTATTTTACCGGACAATATCCAACTATTCTTACGGATTTGGATGAAGCCGGTATTCCACCCCGTATCAATGCCCTGCTCAAAGAAGCAATTTAACATATCCAGTGGAACAAAAATGACAAAAGATAAAGATCTCAAAGACAAAGTAATTCTTGTCACTGGCGCCTCAAGGGGCATCGGCTATGCAGCGGCTCTGGAGGCCGCAGCCCGTGGTGCGCATATTGTTGCGGTGGCACGCACAACCGGGGGACTGGAAGAGCTGGACGATGAAATAGTGGCCCTTGGTGGATCGACAACATTGGTGCCATTCGATCTGAAAGATGGCGAGGGAATTGATCTACTTGGCAAGGCAATTTTTGATCGTTGGGGCAAACTTGACGGCATGATTGTCAATGCAGCATTGCTGGGAGTTATTTCTCCACTACCCCATATTGCTCCTGATGAGTTTGCCAAGGTAATGGAAATCAATGTGATAGCCCCATTTAGGCTGGTGCGCTCGATGGATGTTTTATTGCGGGCCTCTGATGCGGGACGGGTGGTTTTTGTCTCCTCCAGCTCGGCCAACAGTGCCCGCCCCTATTGGGGTCTTTATGCAGCCAGCAAAGCAGCGCTGAATGCCATGGCAAAATCCTATGGCGGTGAATTGGCCCAGACCAATGTAAAGGTAAACGTGTTTTATCCCGGTGCCGTGCGCACAAGCATGCGCGCCAAGGCTGTGCCGGGAGAAGACCCGATGACATTGCCGGCCCCCTCAGAAATCGTGCCAAAGCTGGTGGATCTTGTTAGCCCTAATCTAGCTGAAAGTGGACAGATTTTTGATATCCGCACAGATAAATTCACACCGATATAGATCGAGGATTATTCAGGCAATGTTTCAGGGTTCTAACTTAACAAAACACTTTAAGCACCCTGATTCAATATTCCGGCTTAAGCGCTTGAAATATCAGCCAAGTTTACGTTTATTCTTTTCATGATAGGGGTTCTCTCCAGCTCTGACCCAAAGTCGGATCGGGGAGCCGGTGATATCAAAATGCTCGCGCATGCCATTGACCAGATAGCGGGTATAGGCTGTTGGCAGAGCATCCGGGCGTGAGCAAAACAGGATAAAAGTTGGCGGCCGCGACTTGACTTGCGTCATATAACGCATTTTTAACCGCCGACCGGAAACCGCTGGCGGCGTGTGGGCCTGCACCATGGCAGAAAGCCACTGGTTGACCTTTGAAGTGGGCAGGCGAATATTCCAGTTGCGCTCGATTTCAAAAATCGCTTTCATCAGGTTGGGGATATTTTTACCCGTCAAGCCGGAAAGAGTAATCAAGGGTACACCGCGCAATTGGGGCAAAAGCCTTTCGCAGGCCTCTTTCAATTTTTTCAAAGTATGGTTTTTATCTTTAACCAGATCCCATTTGTTCAGGGCAATAACCAGCGCCCTGCCCTCGCGCTCCACCAAATCGGCAAGCTGGAGATCCTGTTTTTCAAACGGCTTGGTAGCATCCAACATCAACACTACAATCTCGGCATATTGAATAGAGCGAAGAGCATCGGCAACAGCCAGTTTTTCCAGCTTCTGGCGTACTTTAGCCCGGCGCCTGATACCTGCCGTATCAACCAGATTTATAATTCTGCCATCATATTCCCACGGCACCATGATGGAATCGCGGGTAATGCCGGCTTCTGGCCCGGTCAGCACCCTCTCCTCGCCCACAAGGCGGTTTATCAGGGTGGATTTGCCCGCATTGGGGCGACCAACAATGGCCACATTCAAATAACGGTTGGGATCCCAGCGCGGAACAGTTTCACTGTTCGGCTCCACATCAACATTGATTTCTGGAAGAAAATCCTTATTGAGGCCCACTTGACTTTGGGCATCTGCTTCAGCTTCTTTGGCTGCCGCCTCTTCTGCCGCTTTGGCAATGACATTATAAAGATCGCCAACGCCGATACCGTGCTCGGCCGAAAGGGCAATAGCTTCGCCCAACCCTAACGAATAAGCATCGAGCAGGCCAGACTCGGCAGCGCGTCCCTCGGCCTTGTTTCCAACCAGGTGTACCTCAGAATTTGATTTGCGAAGCAGGGAAGCAAATGTCTGATCTAGGGGGGTAATTCCCGCCCGTGCATCAATCATGAATAAAATCACATCGGCTTCGGCAATAGCGGTCTCGGTTTGCTGGCGCATTCTGGCTTCAAGGGAATTGCCCGTGGCCTCCTCATACCCGGCGGTATCAACCAGAGTAAATTCCAGCTCACCAATGCGCCCATCGCCCTCGCGCCTGTCTCTGGTTACGCCGGGAGTATCATCAACCAATGCCAGACGCTTGCCCACCAGTCGGTTAAACAGGGTGGATTTGCCTACATTGGGACGACCAACAATTGCTACTGTGATTTTCATAGACAAACTTTCATATCCGGCCCGTTTCCGGTTTTATTCCGGAGATGTGCTTATTAATGGTGGGGCGGTGCGTCCGGATCATCTTCATGGGGAATAGGTGCCCCTTCGGATTGTAATTGTGCCTGATAGAGCTGCACCCGATTGACCAACTCGATGGAGGTATTGGGATTGGCAATAATTGCGGCAAATTCATCTTGCGCCGCTTGCAAATCGCCAGCTTTATAATAGGTCAGGCCCAGAGTTTCCCGAGCGCTACCCTGATAGGGATTATCGGGGGAAAGCAAACCCGATAGACGCGATTGAACGCCCAACACATCACCTTTATCAATAAGCAGGGAAGATGAAAGAAGCAGGGCAAGTTCGCGAATACGGGTATTGTTGGTGGTGTTGGCCAGCGCATCATAGGCAGCTACTGCCTCATCGGTTTTCCCCTCTTCAGCCAGAACAGATGCCTGGGCAAAACGAGCCAGAAGCGGATATTGCCCTGATCCCGAAGCAATCGTCTCGTTAAGTGCAACATTGGCAGAAAACAAATCGCCCTCATCAAGCAATTGTATTGCAGAATAAAACTGATCCGAAGAACGTGCAGATTGATCGTTCTTATACCAGCGCCAACCTTCGTTAAGCGCAACAATAACCACAACCAGCACAGCAGCACCAATGATCCAGGGACCAAAGCGACGCCAAAAGGATTTCATCCGGTCGGAGCGAAGTTCTTCGTCAATTTCTGAAAAAATTCTTTCTTCGGTCATAATATATTCTACTTGGGTAAAGGGAGGTTGGAAAAAGAGTATTTTGCGGCTGATAATAGGGGGAGAATTACCTTATGGCAATTGATTGCTTTGGCAATATGCCCCCCCAAAAAATTAAAAGGGTGAAATTCCGAATAGCCAGAAGTGAATCCACACAACAAAAACTGCATAAAAAACCGTCCCCCCACCAATGGCGATAATATCACCGCGCGGGGAAACATATTCAGGAATTGGCGCGTTCGGAGAGATTTTGGTAACTCTGGAAATAAGTGCGTAAACCAAAAAACTGCCAAACAGCATTACCGATGCCAGATCGCCATTGGCAAACAAGTGGCCAATCGACCAAAAAATAACGCCGGTAACCATGGGGTGTTTGACAAAAACCATAATGCGGCCGGGCTTTTTGCGTGGAACCGCAAACAATATAAAGGCCACCCAGACCAGGGTCATGGTTACATCGCGCCCCCATGAAAATGGTTCATAGAGAGTTGGAGCAACAGGGCGATACTGCCCCCATCCAAAAACAATCAACATAAATCCGCCCAGAGAGGCAACTGAATAAATCAGCATCCATATTTTTTTACCAGCTTTTGAAATTAGAAAGGCTTTTATATCCGGGGCAATAATTGGCACCATATGAACAGCAAAAAATATTGCCAACCCCAAAACAAATACAAACATTTAGTGCTCTCCGCTCAAAAACTAATTCAATACAACTGATTCAATACAACTTATTTGACAACCGATTTGTTTTCCCGAAGCCATGCCATCACGGTTTCTGGTGACGAAACACCATAGGGATCATCTGTGTGGTTATCACAAATTCCCGGCTCCTCAAACCATGCCTCGATCACGCCATCGTTTACCACGGCGGCATAACGCCAAGAGCGCTGGCCAAAGCCCACATTGCTTTTATCTACCAGCATACCCATGCGGCGGGAAAATTCTCCGGCACCATCAGGAAGTACTTTGACATTTTCAATGCCCTGATCCCTGGCCCATTTGTTCATGACAAAACTGTCATTGACCGAAAGGCAATAAATTTCCTCAATGCCCTCTTTGGCAAAGTCAGGAGCGCCTTTTTCATATCCGGGCAACTGATAAGTAGAGCAGGTGGGAGTATAAGCTCCGGGCAGTGAGAACAATATCACCCTTTTGCCAGCAAAATAATCGGCGGTGGTTTTGTCTTCCCATTTATAGGGATTATCGCCGCCTATGAGATCATCACGTACACGCGTATGAAAAGTTATTTGGGGCAGCGCACTTCCAGTTTTCATGGATATTTTCCTTATAGATAAAGTCCGGTTTTTATTAACCGGCAGTTGAATATTAATAATTTAGAAAGTTTCTATTTTGTCGACAAAATAAACTCAACCGGTTTCAATGCCTGTGGGCAAAATAAACCGGTTGCAATTTATAATGAGGCCAAAATTCGCTCAGGCAATTCACGACTTTGCTTCATAATCGAGGTAAGCCCTATCCCGCCCGTATAATTCCCGAGTAAAAACATGTTTTGCGGCAAGCGCAAAGTGCGTCTGATTTCGTCCAGCTGCAAAGTAAAATGGGGCAAGGAAGCAGGATTGGAAAAAACATGGACGCTAACCGGTCTGGAGCTAACTCCACTCATTTTTGCCCGGTCAGTCAGAACCATTTCAATTATGGATTGATCAGAAAACCGGCTTATTTTATTGTCATTGGCACTGCTGTTAAAATTGGCACTGCTGTTAAAACTGGCTCCCCCGATAAACCAGCGCTCTATCGAGCGGGAAAACTGATCGGGGAAAGCGGGCTGGCCGGTTAATACTCCCAGACTATTAAATCCCTGATTTTTTGGAAACAGGCAACCGACCCCCTCAAAGGGCAATTTATCATTGTCAAAAACAAGGTGAACCGAAGCCAGATCAAGCATTTCATGGTTTTGAAGTTGCTTGCCACCAGCAATACCCATTCCGCTCAATATTTCCCCCGCAGCCGGAGCAGAAGTAGCAATGACAAGCGGTGAAGAAAGATCAATATCATTTGGTGATATTTCACTTGAATAATTTATTGCAACACCTGATTTCTCAAGAAAAACCGTCAGGGCCGAAATTAAATTTCCCATGCCCCCCTCTGGCATTGCCGAACCTTTGAAACGGGGTTTTAAAAATCCGGACTTACCTGATTTGGTGTGCTTGTTAAACATAGGCCCAAGAACCAGTTCGGCACTCATTTTATCGCAATCACCTGCATATACCCCCTGCAAGGCAGCTTCGAGCAGCATATGAGAGCCAGCTTTTCCCAGATATTTCTCTCCCCATTGGCGCACTGTTTGGCCTGATACTATCCCCCGCGATGGCAGAAATGGCAATGGCGAAGCGTTAGCCAATAAATCAAGAGATTGAATCAATTTTAAGGGCCAACGCCTTGGAAAATCACGATAAATATACCTGGCATGGGCACGTTGTCCGGGGTGGGCAGCCCCTATTCCGATATCAGAAAACAGGTTTTGAACATGCCATGAATTGACCAGCGAACCGGCTGCATTTTCCAGCGGCCCATAGGCGGTTTTCATAGTCCTGATCAATCCACCGGCTCTTGGGGACTTTTCAAAAATTTCAATTTCCATTCCAGCCTTGAGTAGATAATAGGCGCTCAATAGGCCAGAAATTCCAGCGCCGATAATTGTTGTTTTCATATGGCTTTGGAAAATGTCTGGGGGCCGGGCTTTGCCGCTGCCAGCCGCTCGTCAAAGGCAGCACAAACAATACGCAAAAATCCCTTGCCTGTCTCACTTATATTTATGGTGGAGTTTTCAATCTTCACCAATTTATCCTCACTCATTGAAGACAGGGTTTTACTTATAAGCGCTTCTTGTTGCGCATCAAGAAAACGGGTTTTAAAACCGGTCATCAATTGCAATATCTGCTGTTGGATTTGCTGGTCACGTTTGGTCAGTTTATGACCCCGCATGGTGGGTATTTCACCCTCGCCTGCCTTGGTTTCATAAAGCGAGAGGATTTTTTGATTCTGGTGGAAACAATCCGGAGAAGCCGAAATGGAACTAACCCCAAGGCCAAGCAAAATATCGGTTTTTTGATCGGTATAGCCCATGAAATTGCGGTGCAGGGTTCCCTCATTCATGGCCGCTAGCAAATCATCATTTTCAAGGGAAAAATGATCCATGCCAATTTCCACATATCCGGCCCCAAGCAAACGCGATTTTGCATATTCATAAAGAGCGCGCTTTTGTTCGGGTGTTGGAAGGTCCTCATCTTTGAAATGACGTTGGGCGGGTTTTATCCACGGGACAATGGCCAGGCTATATAGGGCAATACGATCTGGCATGTTTTCAAGGGTTTTATCAATCGTATAGGACATCTCCTCATCGCCTTGGCCGGGCAGGCCATAAATCAAATCAAAATTTACCGAGGTAAAGCCCATTTCTCTGGCGCTGTTCACCGTTTCTGCCGTAACTTTGGGGGGTTGAATACGATTAACCAGCTTTTGCACTTTTAGATTAAAATCCTGAACCCCGATAGAAATGCGCTTAAAGCCCATATCGCGCAATACTTGTAGATGTTCAATGGTGGTATAATTGGGGTGAACCTCGATCGAGCCTTCGAAAGTATCGCTATCGGTTTTTACCGCATCCAGAATTGGCTGCAACAGGTTTTGCAGATTTTGCGGACTGAGAAAGGTTGGTGTTCCTCCCCCCAGATGAATATTTTTCAGGTTTTTTTTCGCAAGATCTGGAACTTGACGCAAATAGCTTTGCCATTCGGCCAGCACATTCTTGATATATTGGCCCTCATAGCGCTGATGATTACGGCTAATCGTGGTGTTGCAGGCACAAAAACAGCACAAGGATTCACAAAATGGAATATGAATATACAAACTCCATGAAGTATCCGGCTTGGTAAAGGTGCGATTTAGCGAATCCAGCCACTCGGCGCTGGTAGGCACATCATCCCAATAGGGCACCGTCGGATAAGATGTGTAACGGGGAACCGGGCGGTCATATTTAGCGATAAGGTCAGTCATGTTTTTTTACCGTTTAACTTTGGTTGCTTGTGGAATGTTCCAATGAATATCTGCGAACGGTCTGGACAAAAAGCCGGACATTTTCTGTCGGAGTTTTTGGCAAAACCCCATGCCCAAGCCCACTAACCCATCCCGGAGGTGGCCCGTTTTCATACATTTTATCAAGATAGAGATGCAGATGGGAAAGAAATTCGTCTTTTGGTAAAAACAGCAAGGTCTGATCAAAATTGCCTTGGGAAAAGCCGACTTTAAGCTCTTTCATGTCACTTGGTGCCCAGCGGTGATCAACCCCCAGACCGGCCAGCAAATCGCCTTCAAACAAGGGATGGCGATAATGGGCTGGCGTAGTGCCCTTGGTATAAAGGCCAATTTTTTTGGGGAAATGGCTCACAAGTTTTTCGATATAGGGCACAACCAAAGACTGATAAAGAGCCGGGGAAAGCTCGCCAGCCGCTGTATCGAACATCATAACTATTTCGGCCCCTGCATCCAATTGTTGTCTGGTGTTTTCAATCAACACCGGCAACAATATTTCCATGAAAGAATGGAACAGATCCATCGAGCTTTTGGTCTTGATCAAGGACCCTTTATGGGTCCCCTCAACAGCATAGGTAAACAGGCTCCACAGGCCGCCATTAAAACCGATCAGGCTTTTATCATCGGGCAATCTTTGTCTGGTTTTTCTTAAAGCCTTAGCCTGAAAAGAAAGCCGTTCGGCAACATCGGGGGACTTTTCGAGCCGCGAAAAGGTCTCCCTGCTAAGGGAAAAATCCAGTTTTGGCCCGCTTGAAGTATATTCAAGACCCATACCAAGGGCCGACAATACAAACAGAATATCAGAAAACATAATTGATACATCAAAATCAAAATCATCAATCGGCCCCATGGCAACTTCAGCGGCCAGATCGGGGGTATTACATAATTTTGTGAATCCATATTCTTTGCTAAGAGCTTGATAGTGCTCGTGATAACGGCCAGCCTGTCGCATGAACCAGATAGGGGGTACAGCTTGGTCTGTTCGGGACAGGGCGTTGGAAAAGGCTAGATTGTGCACTATTTAATTCCTTATCAAGTTTTCGATCAAGTTTTTGCTCAAGTTCTTTATCAAGTTTTCGATCAAGTTTCTCTATCAAGTTTTTTGGGCGCCAGCCATTGATAGCCGACACCGCGAATTGAACGTATGGATTTGCCCGCATTTTTTCCCAGAATCTGGCGTAGGCGAACTATCGAATTATCTATGGTTCTGGAGGAGGGGAACTGATCAAGCCCCAAAAGCTCGTCCAAAATCTGGTCACGACTAACAGGGCGTGGCGATTGACGAATTAAAATATTGAGAAGGCGAAAATCCCGATTGGACAGATAGGTGATTTTTTCCTCATTATCACTGACCGACATCTCGTGAAGATTGATCACGCGGTCAGCACAAATAATGGTCTTGACCGGATCCAAATTCCCGCGAAAAATCCTCTGGATGCGAAGCAATAATTCTTTGAACACGAAGGGCTTGGGAATATAATCACTGGCCCCGATTTCATACCCAGCCAAGCGCTCGTTGGCATCACTTTGGGCAGTCAGGAACAAAAACGGCGTTGCCATTTTTTGTTTTACCAGCCGGGCAAAATCATAGCCCGAGCCATCGGGAAGGCCAACATCGAGTACCAACAGATCAAATCCTCGGCTTTCAATTTCTTGCGTTGCCTGTTTTTTTGTGCTGGCCCAGACTATTTCATAACCACAATCCCCAAGACGCTCGCACAGGGTTTCGCCCAGCGATTGATCATCCTCGAGCAGCAAAATCTTTTTCTTGAGGCTGTTGGTTTTTGCAGATGATTGTTTGGGAGCTTTTACAGTTGCTTTCATTGGCTCTTCCCCCTGCGCAGGGTGAGCAAAACCACCAAACCATCGCAGCCTGTAGCATCAGTTTTGTTTCGGGTTTTGTTTTGGGTTTCAGGTTCGGGGAATTTAACACTTCCACCCATTTTTACCACCAACCGCTCAACCAGATAAAGGCCAATGCCGGAGCCGCTGGTTTTTTCCCCCAAAGAAATCATATGGCCCAATTGCTCGCGCTCGCCAGCAAATCCCTTGCCATCATCACTGATACGTATGGAAACCATATTATCGTTTAGTTTTTTGGTTTTGATACAAATTCTACCGGCTTGCCCATGTTTAACCGCATTGTTAAACAGGTTTTGAAAAACTATCTCCAGCGCCCGCCTGTCACCAAATATCTGCTGATCACCATCGAGCAAAAGCTCTATCTCTGGTTCGTGAAAACGGGTCTTGGCCAAAATTTCAGAAAGGGCCAAGCTCTCCATGAAATACGGGGAAGCATCAAGGCGGGAAAGTTCCAAAGAGTTTTCCAGCTTCATCTGCAAGCGGCGACTTTCAATATCCAGACGGGTCAAAACCGGATTTTTCCGATCGCGATATTCATCACGCAAAGCACCAACCTGCATTTGCAACGAGGTCATGGAATTTTTTAGATCATGGCTGAAAGCAAGGTGAAAATCATTCAGGGTTTTATAGGATTTTCGTTCCTGAAAAATCAAAAAAACAATCGCCACTCCGCCAGACAGCAAGGCTATAAGCAGCGAAAACCCCTCAAACTGCAACATGGTGCGCACATTACCCTGGGCATTAATTTCGATCAGGTTCCAAGTATAGACAAACCACCAACCGGACAAGGAAACGGTAAATATCAACCAGACAAGAGCAACCAGAATTTTGATACGGAAATGTTTCACCCGCCCAAATTGCTGAAAGCAATGGCAAATTTGGCCAATGCCTGCTCCAGCACCTTATCAGTATGGGCGTGGGATAAAAACAATACCTCATACCCGCTGGGGGCAATATAAATATTCTGCTTTAATAATTCCAAAAATAGCGGTTTGAAGCGAGAGGCCAAATCAGCAGGAAAATCCGCTGGAGTTTTGGGAACGCTACCAGCCGCATCGGGACAAAACCAAAGCAGAGAAGAATTTTGCACAACTGCAATATCCAGCGATGATTTGGCAATCAGGGCCCGCAACTCACCGGCAAAAATTTCGGCTCTATCGTTTAGCTTGTCATACTGGCCATTCGCCGAGGCTTTTTGCAAAGTTGCCAAACCAGCTCGCATGCTGATGGGGTTGGCGCTAAGGGTGCCGGCCTGATAAACATCGCCAATCGGGGCGACATGGCTCATAATATCCTTGCGCCCGCCGAATGCGCCCACAGGAAAACCACCACCGATTATTTTTCCGTAGGTAACAAGATCAGGAACTATGTTGGTCAATTCTGCCATACCACCAAGGGAAACCCTGAAACCGGAAATAACCTCGTCAAAAATCAACAAAGAGCCATGGCTTTTGGTAAGGGAGCGCAGGGTTTTCAGAAATGCTTCTTTTAATGGTAACAGGCCAAAATTGGCCGGAAGTGGCTCGATAATTACCGCCGCTATTTCTTTGCCTTTACTCTCGAACAAGGCTTTTAGGGCTTTTTCATCACCAAGGGGCAATACAATAGTATCTACAACCTGATTGGCGGTTACTCCGGCGCTGGAAGAGGCGGCACCATCTTCTGCAAGCCCGCTACCCGCCTGCACCAGCATGGAATCTACGTGCCCATGATAGCAGCCGTCAAACTTGACGATCTTGCTTTTGTTGGTAAATCCGCGCGCCAAACGCAGAGCGCTCATCACCGCCTCGGTACCAGAAGTTACAAACCTGATGCTTTCAACGGGAATAACATGCTCGACTATCCATTCAGCCAGTTCCAAAGAATAGGGATCAGCGGTGCCAAGGGACCAAACATCCCCGAGCGCACGCAAAACCTCTTTTTGCACATCCGGGTCACGATGGCCTAAAATAAGTGGCCCAAAACTCTGGCAAAAATCGATATATTCGCTACCATTAACATCGGTAAGGGTCGCCCCTTTGGCGCTGGCAAAAAACACGGGTCCGCGATCAAGCCCCTTGAAGGATCTGACCGGACTATGCACACCGCCCGGCGTTACCATCTTGGAGCGTTCGAACAATTGTTCACTCATAATAATTATATTCCAAAACTAGATATTTGACTTGACGACACCCCAAGGGACAAAGCCTTGCGGGCACCATAGGTGATGATAAATTGTGCTCCGGCCCGTCTATATACAAACCAGGTTTCAAGCAAAGCCTGATCGAAATCGGCAAAGCCTTCGCGGGCCAATAGCGCCAAAGAGGCATATTCACCACTCACCTGATAGACACCAACCGGCAGGCCGGTTTTTCTGCGTATGGGGGCAAGCAAATCTATTGCGGTCATGCCGGGTTTTAGCATCAAAAGGTCTGCACCCTCATTAGCGCAACGCAAGCTGGAATTTATGGCATCATCGCGATTTCTGACATCAATCTGATATTGCTTGCGATCACCAAAAGCAGGAGTGGAACTGGCAGCACCACGAAACGGGCCATAAAACTGGCTGGCAAATTTGGTCGAATAGCTCATTATTGGAATATGGTCATATTTGTTCTGATCCAGAACCGAGCGGATTTGCGCTACCCTCCCATCCACCATATCGCTGGGGGCAATGCCATCAGCACCGGCCTGCGCATAGGCAAGGGCATAAGAGCCAAGGGCCTGCAAAGTGCCATCAATATCAATATTTGGTACCTTGTTTTCATCCCCCCCCTGTTGTTGGGCTTCAAATATACAGCAATGGCCAACGGGAGATGAGGAACACAGGCAGGTATCGACCCACAATTGAATATCAGAACCGAAGCGCGATTTTATGGCATCAACAATTTGCGCACCAGCATTAGCACTGATGGCTTTTTTTGCCGGAATGGAAAATAGCATGAAATTGCGCACAGATTGGCCAACATCGTTTTCAATCTGCTTAAGGGCATCGTCAATGCCCATGCGATAATTACCGGGTAATCCGGGCAATTCTTCGCTTGTGCTCAAACCTTCTTCAACAAAAATCGGCTGCACAAGTTTTGCAACATGCAGCCCGTCCTGGGCCAGCAATTCACGGATATGAACATTGGAGCGGTTTCGCATCAGGCGGTGCGTTATCAGTGTCATTTGCTAATCTGGTCAAGCCAGTCCTTTTCGCTGACAAAGGGAAATATCTTTGCTTCTTTACCAATAGCGGTTTTATCAAGCTCTTCGCGTATTATATCAAATGTTCGCCCCAACCCACAGGCATGAACGCCCTTAATTATTTCCGGGTCAAGTTCGAACGCTCTTTTGAAAGCGGAGCCACTGCGCCAATAGAAATATTTTTCATCCTCAAGGGGCAAACTATTCATATCATGAATTAGACTATAGGTCTTTATGCAATCTGGCGCCGGGCTTTGATCATGGGACAAGGTCAGCCAATCGGCGCGCTCCCCCAGTAATATATCCGCCCTTCTGGGTTCAAAAGAGCCAAGATTATCATCAACACCATTTACCCAGATATCTTTTTTGGCAAATTTGAACCAGCTTGCAACACCGCTAGTCCAGACTATTTGCCCATTAATTGCTCCCAGATATTCATCCGGCACATGGGTTGATGCCAGAAAAACTCCATTGGAACCGGAAATTTTTTCCAGTACATTTTTTTTAGCCTCAATAGAGTTTCTCTTGAACATTTTTGCATATTTTGCCGGAGAAAATATCTCTCCATCATCAATGTTTTTGGGTAGCGGAGTATTTAGGGCCATGGAAAATTTTTGTAACGTCTCGCCGCTTTCGCTTTGTCCGCGAAGGCTGGTTATTTTTCCTGCTGGCAGGTTTTTTACCCAAACGCCGATTTTTTGGTGACACCCCCCCCCGTAAAAAGCCAGCAAAGAGCGCTCTGCACAAACATCCTCAAATGTGGCCTGACAGTTTATAGTTGCCAACATATCGACCAGATCTTTTCTATCGGCCATTATTTCTACTGCCAGCGCCCCTTGGGCGGCTGCCGGAGGGTTGGAGCTGGCGGGTAAAACCATCCAGCGGCATTTATCAATCGCCTGACGCAGGGTTTTTGCCGAAGGACCAAAATCATCCTCGCTGTGCTCGTTCTCTGCCTGGCGACTAAACTGGCCCGAGGTCAACAAGCGATCAATAGCCGCCTTGGCAACAATCAAGCCGTCATTCTTATCCTCTTTGCTCAATTGCAATAATTTATTGATGCGGGTCTGAATATTTCCGCGCACGGATTCAAAAGTTATATTTTCAAGACCACCGGGAAATGCTTTTGGCAAAAAACTGCCAAGGTTATGGGTTCGACGGGGAGACGAGGACAAAAGACGAAGGGTTTTATTTACTCTGGCCCGTTTGGCCCCCTCCTTGGTAACCAACAATAAATCGCGATGATCGGCACGTGGCATAGTTGCTGCCAACATGGTTTTTTCATCGGCTTTGGTGGGTAAATCCTTCCACGAATGTACAACAAGGTCAGCATTGCCGCTCTTGAGATCGCGAATAAAATCCTGCGTAAACACGCCCTGCTCCGGCATTTTCCACAATGGATCATGCTGATTTTGGTCGCCAAGTGAGGAAGAGAATTTGTAGGTTATTTTCAAATCCGAAAAGTTTTTCTGCAATGCGTCACCAACCATATAGGCCTGAAGCCTGGCGAGGTCACTTTTTCTGGCAGCAATGGTCAGGCGCATATATCCTCCCAGCCAAAAGGCCTGAAACGGCGTGTTGAAAAGCGCCTGTCGGTTAATGTGAATACTTCGCTTTTGGCCTTTTTGACCTTTTTCATCATCAGGCTGGAAGTCTTTTCCATCTGCTCAAACAATTCATCAAGGGTCACCAGTTTACCAGTAAAATCAAGCTTTGTATCACTGGTTTGATCGCGAAGATCAACAATGATTTCAGGTTGGGCCGGCAAGGATTGCAACCAGTTTTGAATTTGTTTACTGGCAATTGGCGCCGCAATAATCACCCCTTGCAAAGGGGTGTTATTTACAGCTTCAAACATGGGAAAAACATCCAGATTCTTGACCATACGTTCGGGCATCTCCCCGATTTTGGCTGGATCGCGCAGATAAAGGCTAACCTGGTGTTTATCTTCAATCAAATATGGCAGGATTTTTTGGGCTAACTGCCCACCACCAAAAACCGCGATAGAATTCAGGTTTTTCACATAAAAACTGCTCAAAGAACCATAGGAGCGCAATCCAACATTGGACAGGCAGGTCTTTCTTAACTCGCGAACATCCAGAATCAAGTCCTGCGCTATGCGCCGGAAGCGATCATTGGCATTCAAAGTAGCAGCAAAGATCTTGAACTGGCCAAAAACCTCGGTTTCGCCAAGAATTTTTGATTCCAGACCACAAAGTATCGAAAGCAATTTTGCATAGGCACCTTCGGCAGTGTGCATTGTTGCGCCGGGAATTAAATCAGCTTCTGCCAGCGTATTGGCGCTATTAAAAGCCCTATTTGCAGCACCATTTATGGCGTTGGCCGTATCGCACGAAATATAAATTCTGCGCTGGCAGGTTTCAAACAACAGCCATTCCTGTTGCTCAACTAAATCTTTTGCAGCTGAATCGCTCCCTGTCGAATCGCTCCCAATCGCATCTGTTCCTGTTGAATCTGTTCCAAGCAAAAACCCCGGCGGTAAACCGGCATTTTCATCTGACCTCTTTCGAATATGACAAATTCTAAGGTTTTGGATCATTGGCATATTATAGTTTTACTTAAAACGGGCTTTGTCATGGAATTGTCACCGATTACGGCCAAAACCGGCCAATAAACCAGAAATGGTTTATTTGATGTCGATCCAGCCGCCAAGTTCATTAACAATACAGTTTTGCAAGAGCTTCATACCCGCCTCACCATCATTAAGACAGGGTATATAAAAATAATTTTCTCCGCCATTTTCGATAAATATATCCCTGCCCTCCATGGCAATTTCTTCTAGCGTTTCAAGACAATCAACACTAAAGGCCGGAGAGATGGTGGCGATGCTTTTCACGCCTTTTTTCGCCAAATTCGCAAGGGTTTCATCGGTATAGGGTTTTAGCCATTCTTCCGGTCCAAAACGGCTTTGAAAAGCAGTAACAAGTCGCCCCTCGTCCCAACCCAGTTTTTTGGCCAACAAGGCGCTGGTTTTATGGCAATGATCAAAATAGGGATCGCCGCCATCCACATAGGATTGGGGCATGCCGTGATATGAAGCGACTATGACTTCAGGGGTTTTTCCTTCCCTTTTAATACTATCAGCAACTGACTTTACCAAAGCATCAATATAAAGGGGGTGATCATAATAGGGGGGAAGAGTGCGGATTGCCGGTTGCCAGCGCATGGTTTTTAGCACATCGAACGCCTTGTCATTGGCGCTGGCGGTAGTGGGGGAGCTATATTGGGGATAAAGCGGGGCCAGCAATATTTTATCGCAGCCCTTGTTCTTTAGCGCCAGCAAGCGCTCTTTTGTCGACGGATTGCCATAGCGCATGGCCACATCAACCAATATTTCGCTATTATGGGCAATGTTATCCAGCAGTTTTTGTAGCTTTTCCCCCTGTGAGAGAGCAATTAAGCGCAAGGGACTATCGTCTTTTTCCTTGTCCCAGATTTTTTTATACAAAGCGCCGCTTTTTGTGGGCCTAAAGGTAAGAATAATAAAATTCAGAATAAACCACCAAAACAATCTCGGGGTCTCTATTACCCTTGGGTCCCAAAGGAACTCCTTTAGATAGCGGCGCATCGACCAATAATCAGTGGCATCCGGAGTGCCTAGATTTAACAACAAAACCCCGATTTTTTGGGGTTTTCGCGGAGCATTAGAATCCGTATTATTTTTTGACATGATTTATCAAACTAAAAAATTGAGGGACAGTTTCCCCTAATATGGGTGCTTATGGCTTTTTGCAAAGGGAATTTGTTCATACACTGGATGATCCAACAGTTTTTCCCCGTTTATACTGGCATATTGATCAAGACACGCACAAATGCACTGCCGGCAGGCATTGATCACGGGCATTGGTGGCAATGACTAAAATATTACACATGTCCTGCCAGGTAAAATTACCATGAGGCTAGTAGATTAATTCAGCACCATAAGCGTTAACCTGCTTGAAAACCAACAACAAAACACCAACATAGCCGAGATAGCGCCCCCAAAAACCAAGGCTACAGGTCTTTACAAATTTTTGTGCCGCTATAAATGGTGAAGGCAAAAAATATCAAACCGCATGGTGGTTTGATATTGGCAAAATAGGGTAGAATACAATGATTGACGGCCCAGTAGTAATTGTTGGAACCGGCCAAGCGGGATTTCAGACCGCGGCCAGCCTTCGAATTGACGGGTATGAGGGAGAAATCCTGATGTTTGGCGACGAACCCGGCCTTCCCTATCAGCGCCCTCCCCTTTCCAAGGCTTTTTTCAAGGATGGCAATGCCGCCAGATTATTGTTTCGCAATCAGGATTTCTTTGAAAAAAATTCCATAAATATCGAGGATAATTGCCCGGTTGCAAGCATTGAGCGATCCCAAAAACAGCTATTGCTGGCTGATGGGCGCAAAATTGCCTACGAGCATCTGGTTTTGGCAACCGGAACCCGCAATCGTAATTTACCAATTGCCGGGGTGGATTTGAAGAATGTAATGGTTTTACGCACCCTTGAAGATGCGCAAAAAATTCGTCAAATTGCCAAAGGAGGACAGCAAGTAGTAATGATTGGCGGTGGTTTCATCGGGCTTGAGCTGGCCAGTGTGCTGCAAAATTTTGGCTGTCAGGTCTCCATCATCGAAGCTGAAAAAAGATTGATGGCCAGGGCAATCTCCAAACCTGTTTCCTCATATTTTCTCGATATGCACTTAACAAGCGGCACAAAAGTTCACCTTCAAAGCAAAGTTTCAAAAATTGAAGGCAACGAGTTCACCAGCGGCGTATTGCTGGATAACGGGACAAAAATTGATGCCGATCTGGTGTTTGTTTGTGCCGGAGTTGTGCCAAATTCAGAAATTGCGTCTGATGCAGGCCTAAAAACTGACAATGGCATTTTGGTTGATGACTTTATGCTGACCAATGATGAGGCGATAAGCGCTATTGGTGATTGCGCCTCATTTATCCATCAGGACAGCGGGCAGTTGGTGCGTCTGGAATCAGTGCAAAATGCTGCCGACCAAGCCAAATGTGTTTCAAAAAGACTTACCGGAGACCCCAAACCCTACAATGCTGTCCCTTGGTTCTGGAGTGATCAGGGGGGCAAAAAACTACAAATTGCCGGCCTGACAGGCGACGCTGATCAGCTGATTCTCAGGGAAGACAAGGAAGCTGGTAAATTGAGTGTTTTCGCTTTTGAAAAAAAACAATTTGTCGGAGTAGAAACGATTAATATGGCTGTAAACTATGTGGTTGCCCGTAAAATTCTTGAGCTTGGAAAACCCATATCATTGGCTACATTCGAAAGCAGTGATTTTAACGTTCGGGAAGTTTTGTCAAGGGTCAGTTGATTGCTGAGGTTGGTTACTGAGATTGATTACCCGGCGCAACCAACAGGCTCAGAACAGGTTTCCCGTATTGACCCGTCGTTAAAAATGTGAATTTTGGCACCGCTGGAAGGCAGCTCAGGCACTATCGAACTATTACAAAAAGGACAGGCTTATCTTTAAAGGCTGTGTTCGCCAAACTAATGGAACCATTCTAATGGAACCATTTTTTAAGGAGACATTATGGACGCAAACTTTTGGCACAAGCGTTGGGAAAAAAATGAAATCGGATTTCACCAAGGCGACATTAATGCCTTGATGGTTGATAACTTTCAAGCACTGTCACTGAGGAAGAAAAGTCGGGTTTTTGTTCCCCTCTGCGGTAAAACACTAGACATCGCGTGGCTGCTGTCCCAAGGATATCGTGTAGTGGGTGCTGAATTGAGCAAGCTGGCGGTTGAGCAATTGTTCGCAGAACTTGGAATCGAACCCAATATTTCAACCAGTGGCAAACTACAGCATTTTAAAGCGACAAATATCGACATCTTTGTTGGTGATATCTTTGACCTGTCTGCGGATACAATTGGCGTGATTGACGCTATCTACGACCGTGCAGCTCTGGTAGCACTCCCGAGCGACCTGCGCGGCAAATATTCCTTGCACATGAATAAAATCACAAATACTGCACCACAATTGCTGATCTGCTTTGAATACGACCAAACTGCAATGCAGGGTCCGCCTTTCTCCATCGACAAAAGTGAAATATTACGCGTCTACGGTGCGCACTATAAACTTACACCAATTGCCAGAGTCGTTGTAGATGGTGGGTTGAAAGGGATATGTCCTGCGAAAGAGGTCGCCTGGCTTTTAAATTAACGCTTAAAAAACTCCACTACATACAAAAAACTGCCTTAAACACGCCCCTCTATTACACCATCAGCAAGCAACAATAGCCGATGGGGTTCGCGCACTAATAGTTTTTTGCGGCCGCCCTGCACCAGCTCTGCACTTTCCCAAGCGCTTAAGATACGCGAAACCGTATGCAAGGTGGTTCCTGACATTTCGGCAATATCCTTACGGGTAATGGGAAAGTCGATATGCACCCCATGTTCCACACGCTTGCCTGACTGGCGCACAAGCCTGAGAATGGTATGGGCAACCCTTTGTTCCACATTCTCGGTTGCCATCTCTCGAATACGCGTATGAGCCTCCTGAAGCCTGGTTCCCACTGCTTGCATGGCGTTAGCCGAAAGAGCAGGATGGTCCTGCATAAATTGATCCCACAAAATAGTTGGCCAGTATAAAATCAGACTTTCGCTAACTGTTTTTGCTGTTGCGGGATAGCTATCCCGGCTCAGGGCCTTGGCTATCCCGAACAAGTCTCCGGGATTTATGATACGCACAATAACCTGCTGGCCATCAACGGTGACCTGAGAGACTTTTAAACGTCCGTGCAACAAAATATAAAAAGAACGTGCGGGATCACCCTGTTTGAATACCACTTCATCACGTCCAAGCAGCCGGCTGGTCACCCCGGACAAAATATTATCAAGTTCCCCAGCACCCATTTTAGCGAACAAAGCAAATTCTTTTAGAAGATTACGATCTATTGGAATCACTACTTAAGTTCCCGAATTAACTACTGAATATACATATAGCAGATTTTTTTGCCAAACTGGTTTTTATTTGTTCTGGAACAAACTTGGCTCGGCCAAGAGCTATATAAGCGAGTTAGCTGATTGATTTTATCAGCGCTGTTTGGTGCTTTTGGATTTTACTTTGTGGCGATAATTTTTTTTACAATTTGTTCTAAAATTTCCAAATTTATTCAAATAGTTAAAAGCAACATGATTGGTTTTGACTTATGAAGAGAAGCTCTCTTCCCCACCAACTATTTGCCTTTGGCTTTATTGCCTTTATCCAAATATTTTTCCTGGTTTTTGCCTATTCGGCATCGGCTCAAAATACATCTCCCTTTATATTGAAATTCACTTCCCAGATTCCAGCCAGCGAACTGGTTGAAGGCGCCACATCATATGGCCCATTAAACCCCCAAATACCCGTGGTTCCAGTTCTTAACGGCTCAAAGGTGCTGGGATACGCCTATATCACCAGCGACTTTGTTGGCACTACCGGATATTCGGGCAAACCGATTCATATTCTGGTGGTTATAGATCCGGAGGCAAAATTGTTGCGGGCCCAATTGGTCGAACATTCTGAACCTATTGTTCTAATCGGAATCCCCGAGCGCAAAATACAAGCGCTAACCGCGTCCTATCAAGGTCTTGATATTGTTGATGAGGCGGCAGCTAGCGGCTCCGGCCATGATTTACAGATAATATCCGGCGCCACTGTAACCATCATGATTATTGATGATTCCATTGTACGCGCCTCGATAAAGGTTGCGCGAGCGCTTGGGCTTGGTGGACTTGTTGAAACTACCAATGATGGTCCTGTGCGCAGCCTGAATATGGATGAAACAAATGTTTATGATTGGATAACCCTTGCTGGAGATGGCTCGGTTCGCCGGTTGAATCTTGATGTAGGCCAGATCAATAAAGCCTTTGAAGAGATGGGTGATCCGCGCACTATTAAACTGGAAGAGACCGGAAATCCGCAAGACCTCTATATTGACATGCAGGTGGCACTGATATCGGCCCCGGCAATAGGTTTGAGCCTGTTGGGAGAGGCAGAATATAACAATCTTGCCGATTGGCTTGCCGAAGGCGAGCAGGCAATCCTGATGATGGGGCGTGGACGTTATTCCTTCAAAGGTTCGGGCTATGTACGGGGCGGTGTTTTTGATCGGATTCAACTTATTCAGGGTGATATTTCCGTACGTTTCCGTGATAAGCAACACCGTCGACTGGGGGGAATTGCAGCCGAAGGCGCCCCGACTTTTACTGAAACCGACCTTTTTAAAATCCCTGCTGATGCGGGCTTTGATCCTACAAAACCCTGGCGTATTCAATTATTGGCCCAGCGGGCAGTAGGACCGATCGAGAAGGTCTTTTTGACCTTTGATCTGGGATATAATCTACCAGAAAAATATTTGACACCATTGGTATTGACCCCGTCTGGTCCTGGCCTTTTGCAAGCTGAAGAAGATGCAGCCGCCCGGGCGGAGTTGGTAAAACGTGTCTGGCAGGACAAAAAACTTGAGATTGGCATATTGGTGGCAATGCTCACCATATTGACCGGAGTATTTTTCTTTCAAGTGCAGGCGACAAAAAACGCCAGGACGTTCTATTGGTTCCGTATCAGTTTTTTGGTTGTCACACTGGTATTTTTAGGCTGGAGCCAAAATGCCCAGCTTTCCGTGGTTAATCTTATGGCCTTGGGGACTTCCCTGATAACAGGATTTAACTGGGATACATTTTTGCTTGATCCGATGGTATTTATTTTATGGGTATCGGTGGCAGTTGCCATTTTATTCTGGGGGCGAGGTGCATATTGCGGCTGGTTATGTCCCTTTGGCGCATTGCAGGAGCTGCTCAATCAGATCGCCCGTTTTTTCAAGGTTCCCCAATGGCGCCTGCCCTGGGGTCTGCATGAACGCCTGTGGCCGCTAAAATATATGATATTTCTCGGATTGGTCGGCCTTTCAATGATTTCGATACCGCTGGCAGAACAGTTCGCCGAAGTGGAACCATTCAAAACGTCAATCATTCTAAACTTTGCCCGTGCCTGGCCATTTATTCTGTATGCAACCATTTTGCTAGGAATTGGCCTGTTCATCGAGCGCTTTTACTGCCGCTACCTGTGCCCGTTGGGTGCAGCACTGGCGATCCCTGCCCGCATGCGCATGTTTGACTGGCTTAAACGCTACAAAAAATGCGGCGATCCCTGCCAGACCTGCGCCAATGAATGTTTTGTGCAGGCAATCCACCCCACTGGAGAAATAAACCCCAATGAATGTCTGTCCTGTCTGAACTGTCAGGTTCTGTATCAGGACGATTTCAAATGCCCCGTTCGTATTCTGAAACGAAAAAAACGGGACAGGCTGGCCCAGAGCACCGAACAATCAAGCGCGGCTCTGGACCGGATGATTAATAACCCCCCCCAAAAAAAGGAGAATAAGAATGTCTGACGACACAGAAGAAAAACAAGGGATTTCAAGGCGGTCTCTATTGACCGGCACCGGTCGCGGCGCTGTTCTTGCCGGCGCCATTGCTGCCGCTGGTGGCGGTGCCGTGCTTGCCACTCCGGCAAAGGCTGCTGTTGCAGCAAATGAGCTAAAACCCGGCGAACTGGATGAATATTATGGCTTTTGGTCTTCGGGACAAACCGGCGAAATGCGTATCCTTGGTGTACCCTCGATGCGCGAATTGATGCGGGTTCCTGTTTTCAATCGCTGCTCGGCCACCGGCTGGGGGCAGACCAATGAAAGTTTGAAGGTTCTGAGTGAAGGTCTACTGCCAGAGACAAAGTCCATGCTGGCCAAGCAAGGCAAAAAAACCTATGATAATGGTGATCTTCACCACCCCCACATGTCATTCACCGATGGCACTTATGATGGCCGCTATCTGTTTATGAACGATAAAGCCAATACAAGGGTGGCCCGTGTTCGTGTTGATATAATGAAATGCGACAAGATCATTGAAATCCCCAATGCCTTTGCCATTCACGGCCTGCGTCCACAAAAATTCCCGCGCACAGGTTATGTTTTTGCCAATGGTGAACACGAATCTCCATTGATCAATGATGGTCGCGACCTGAATGACCCCACCAAATATGTCTCCATCTTTACCGCTATTGATGGTGATAGTATGGAGGTTAAATGGCAATTGCAGGTCTCTGGCAATTTAGACAATGTCGATGCTGATTATCAGGGCAAATATGCCTTTGCCTCGAGCTACAACTCTGAAAACGGCATGAATTTGGCCGATATGATGGCAAACGAAATGGATCATTGTGTCATCTTTGACATCAAGGCCATTGAAGCGGGAGTTGCTGCCGGTGATTATCAAATGCTCAACGGTGTTCCGGTGCTGGATGGTCGCAAGGGTTCTAAATATACCCGCTATGTGCCAATCCCCACCTCCCCCCATGGTGTAAATGCTGCCCCAAGCGGCAAGCACATCATGATCGCTGGCAAATTGTCGCCAACCGTTTCGGTGATTGATGTGAGCAAGGTAGATGCGCTGTTCTCCTCGAATGCAAATCCACGCTCGGTAATCGTTGCCGAACCCGAGTTGGGACTTGGCCCCCTACACACCGCCTTTGATGGCAAGGGCAATGCCTTTACCACCCTGTTTTTGGATTCTCAGGTGGTAAAATGGGACATCGAAAAAGCTATTCGCCTTTATGCCGGGGAAGATGTTGACCCCATAATCGCAAAAGTCGATGTGGCCTATCAACCCGGCCATAACTCAACCTCGATGGGTGAAACCAAAGAAGCCGATGGCAAATGGCTGATTTCAATGAACAAATTCTCCAAAGACCGGTTCATTAATGTGGGGCCACTTAAACCAGAGAATGAGCAGCTCATCGATATCTCAAATGGCAATCTTGAGGTCGTGCATGACGGGGCAACCTTTGCCGAACCCCATGACAGTATTATTGTGCATCGCTCCAAGGTAAATCCTTCCCAGATATATAAACGCGATGATCCGATATTTGCCGATGCGATTGCACAAGCGAAAGCGGATGGTGTGGATCTGGAAAACGCGGCTGATATCATTCGCGATGGCAACAAGGTGCGAATCTATATGTACTCGGTCGCGCCAATGTTCTCCTTGGAGAAATTTACAGTCAAACAGGGCGATGAGGTTACCGTTTATATCACCAATATTGATGATGTGGACGATCTTACCCACGGTTTTTGCATGGTGAATTTCGGGGTGGCGATGGAAATAGGACCGCAAGCAACCCAGTCTGTAACCTTTGTTGCTGATCGTCCCGGCGTGCACTGGTTTTATTGCCAGTGGTTCTGCCACGCATTGCATCTGGAAATGCGCGGCCGGATGCTGGTCGAACCTGCTTAAAAGATAGGTATTACAATGCTTTCAAGAACCTTGCTGACATTGTTTATTCTGCTATTTCCCGCATCTGTTGCCGGGGCTGTGGAATGGCTTGTGAAGCCGGGGGGGCAAGAGCTTGTTATAACTTTGCAAAAAGCGCAGGCGGGGGACGTTCTCCGCCTGCTGCCTGGCGCTCATATTGGCCCTGTTACAGTTGGGATCAGTCTAACGATTGATGGCAATGGAGAGGCCAACATCCAAGGCAATGGCACCGGATCAGTAATTAGCGTTATCGCCCCTGATGTCACCCTTAAGGGCCTGATAATCTCAGGGTCCGGGTCGGAAGGTCAAACCAAGGACGCCGGGATTGCCCTTAATAAAGATGCCACCAATGCCCTTGTTATTGGTAACAGGCTGGTTGGCAATTTAATTGGAGTGAACCTTCAAGGCTCTAAAAACTCCCTTATAAAAAACAATATCATTGAGGGGCGGCAAGACCATCGCATGAACGATCGGGGCAATGGCATATATTTATGGAACTCCCCGGGAAGTAGAATTATTGGCAACGATATACGCTGGGGCCGGGATGGAATTTTTGCCAATGTTTCAAACAATAATCAGTTTTCAGGCAATCGTTTTCGCGATCTCAGGTTTGCTGTCCATTACATGTATGTGCACAATAGTGTGGTTTTAAACAATATTTCGCTCGGCAACCACCTTGGCTATGCCATCATGAATTCCAACAATGTAAGGGTTGAAGGCAATCTGTCGCGGGGTGATCGCAATCACGGCATCATGATGAATTATACCAATGATAGTGAAATCCTTAACAACCGGATTGAACGGGTCAACGATAAATGCCTGTTTATTTATAACTCCCACAAAAACAATTTTGAGGGAAACCAGTTTTTGGGATGTGGTATCGGAGTTCATTTTACCGCTGGCTCCGAGCGCAATAAGTTTAGCGGCAACGGGTTTATTGGCAATCGGGTGCAGGTTCAATATGCGGGCACGCGCTGGGTTGACTGGAGCTTTGAAGGTCGGGGTAATTACTGGTCCGATCATCCCGGTTTTGATTTAAACGGCGATGGAATTGCCGATGCTCCCTATCGACCCAACGACGCTATGGATCAGGTACTTTGGCGCCAACCGGCAGCAAAACTGCTTCTGGGCTCGCCTGCTGTGCAACTTATCCGCTGGTCTCAGTCCGCTTTTCCTGCCCTGCTGCCCGGCGGGGTCATGGATAGTGCGCCTCTCATGCGCCCAATCGAAATTGAAATATCCCCCTGGAAAGAACTGCCATGAGCGCTCTAAATATCTCCAATGCGATAAAGCTATATGGCTCGAACGAGGTTGTTAAAAACGTCAGTTTAAAAATCGAGGCCGGTGAGCGTATTGCTTTGCTTGGTCATAATGGCGCAGGCAAAACCACATTGCTAAAAATGATTCTTGGGCTAACCTCGTTCAACGATGGGGAAATTAAGGTACTGGGAGAGGCTCCGGGGTCAAAAAAAGCACGGTCTTCAATCGGTTTTTTGCCCGAATCTGTAGCATTTCAGGGAGCTCTTAACGGGCGCGAACAATTAAGGCATTTTGCCCGTCTGAAGTCTGTTTGCATGGGCAAGGCAGATGATCTGTTGGAGCGGGTCGGACTTGGTGATGCTGCGAGCAGAAAAATTAGCACCTATTCAAAAGGTATGCGCCAGCGAGTAGGGCTGGCACAAGCCATATTAGGCAAGCCTAAACTGGTGTTGCTTGATGAGCCAACCAGTGGCCTTGATCCTGTATCCCGTCATGAATTTTATGACATTATGGCAGAACTGGCACAAGCGGGTACTGCGGTTTTGTTATCGTCCCATGCGCTGAGCGAATTGGAAACACGCACCGATCGTATTGCAATACTGCGCAAAGGCCAACTGGTTGCAAATAACAAAATAACCACTCTGCGCCAGCAGGCAGCCATGCCCATTGTGCTAAGGGTGACAACTTCTATTGAAAAAGTGGAACAGGTAGCAAGCGAATTGGGCGCCAAGCGGGTGAACGGTCAGGTTGTGGAATTGACCTGCCTACAGAATCAAAAAATTGCCACCCTCAACCGGGTAACCGCTCTAGGGGACGTAATCCGGGATGTGGAGGTTGCTACGGCCAGTCTGGAAGAACTTTATCGCTATTTTTCAAGCACTGGGGCAGAGGTCATATGATGGAAATTATTACAATTGCACAATTGGAGCTTGTTGTATCTCGACGCAATATGTGGGTAGCAGTTTCGGTTTTTATGATGGTATTATTTTCTGTGGTGCTAACCTTGGCCGGTGGAGCAACCGCCAGCAATTTGGGCATTGATCCTCTTGGTGTTGCTATGACATCTATCACAACCCTTGCTGTCTATCTGGTTCCCCTGATCGCTCTTTTGCTCTCGTTTGATGCTATTGCCGGTGAGTTGGAGAGAGGAACACTGGCCCTAAATCTATCCTACCCCATCTCCAGAGGTGAAATTTTACTTGGTAAATTCCTGGCGCATTTTATTATTCTATCTTTTGCAATCGCTGTCGGGCTTGCAGTTTCTGGTCTGCTTGTTATCTGGCGCCACGGGATGGTTGATATTTCCTTTGCGCCAATGTTGCGCCTCTATATAACGGCATTGCCGCTGGGGGCTGCTTTTTTGGGTATCGGATATCTGGTCTCGGCCCTTGCCCGCCAGCCCGGTGTTGCCTCGGGTCTAGTCATAATTATTTGGCTGGTTCTGGTTGTTCTTTATGACCTTGGTCTGCTTGGTGCATTGGTCGCTGATGATGGCGGTTATTTCACCAACACTATTTTCCCTGTTCTGCTGCTGGCCAACCCCGCTGATGCCTTCAGGCTGCTTAACATGCCCGAAATATCCGTATCGGCCCTAGCCAGCGGCCTTAATGCCATTGGCCCGGGAATCAGCAAAACCGGTCTTTTGATATCACTCCTCGGCTGGCCCGTACTGGCATTATTTCTAGCCTGGATTGCCTTTAGGAAAATGGAAACATGAATGTTTTTAAGACAAATATTTTCAAAAGCGTCTTGATTTTATCTGTTCTTGCATTGCTGGGCGCCTGCCAGAACAATGTTGCAACACAAAAACCCGAGCCTGCCCTTTTGAGCGAAAACGACATTGGCTTTTACGACCAGATGATTGTGATGGATCATGAGGGACCAAGGGCGCAAATACATCTGGCTGGCAGCACAAAACCCCTCTGGTTTTCCTCCGTACGCGATGGTCTTGCCTATTTCAAATCCTTGGAACAAACAGCGCAAATTCTGGCATTTTATGTCAATGATATTGGCTCGGCCAACAGCTGGCAGGATATGGGAGCTGGCAACTGGATTGATGCAAAAACTGCTTTTTTTGTGGTTGGATCCAACGCCATGGGAGGAATGGGGGTCCCCGAATTTGTACCGTTTAGTAACGAAGATAAAGGCCGCGAATTCACAATCGAAAGAGGCGGAGAAATCCTCAATCTAGATGACATAAATGTCGAGACGGTTCTGGCACCGGTGGAGCAGGATCACACGCAAATGCCTTCCATGGGTGGCGATAGTGATGCAAGCAATATGAATGCTATGGATATAAAGCCCTAAGGAGGCTGGAATATGAAACGTAGAAGAGTTCTGAGCCTGTTGGGCGGTATTGCTGCACTACCGGTTATCGGCGCGAAAGCCGCCCCAAATGTACGAAGCTGGAGCGGCATTGTTCTCGGTGCCAACGGGCAAATTATTTTGGATCACCCTGAGGCAGAATCCCTGATTTCCGGCGCATTAAGTGAAATTTCACGGCTGGAAAATATTTTCTCTCTCTATAGGCCCAAAAGTGAATTATCGCGTCTAAATTCAGAAGGTTTTTTAGCAACTCCATCGATGGAGATGATCGAACTGCTTTCCATTTGTGCCTCCATAAACTTAAGCACCGCAGGAGCATTTGACCCAAGCATTCAAGCCCTGTGGGATATTTATGCGCAAAATTACGCAAATAAACAGGCACCAACTTTTACTGAAATTGAAAAAGGGCGCCAGCTAACTGGATTCAAATATGTAAATTTTTCACCCCAGCGCATAGTTTTTGAAAAAGACGGCGTAAAGCTCACCCTTAACGGTATTGCGCAGGGGTATATTGCAGACAGGATTGCCGCCTATTTTCGCCGTAATGGAGTGAGCAATGTATTGGTGAACACAGGTGAAATCGCAGCTATTGGCTTGCAGCCAGATGGCACAGAGTGGCCGATAACCATAGAGGGAAATACTGCTAAAACTTTTCCCCTCAGCAACAGCGCAATTGCCACCTCAGCGCCGCTGGGCACAGTGTTTGATGACAAGGAAAATGTTGGGCATATTATTGATCCACGAACCGGGTATCCGGAGGGCAATTGGCAAAGGGTTTCTGTTATAAGCAAATCCGCCGCCAGAGCCGATGGGCTTTCCACCGCTTTTTGCCTGATGAAGCGAGCTGATATAGAATTGGCAAAAGCAGATACAAATGTCATTCTAGAAGGGTTTTCGGGATAAGCCGGGTTTGCTGACAGAGATGGTCGCGGGATTTCGGACCAGCAGTTAAGATGGATCGCCTTTATAAGAAAGACGATTCAAAATGACGAAACGAAAGAGCCATTCGCCCGATTTCAAAGTCAGGGTTGCGCTTGAAGCGATCCGCGAGGAAATGACGATGGCGGAGCTGTCGAAGAAGTATGGTATGCATCCAACGCAGATTGGCAGCCTGAATTAAACCATGACCCATCTTAACTGGGCTGCAAACTGGTCGAAAAAGCAGGCCCTCCTCTCTCAAGAATTAAGGACAGTTTTTTCAAGATTACATGGTGAACCCAACTTACCGAAACCGGTTTCTAAAAAAGACTTGACGAAACCGGTTTCGTAATTCAACATCCAAATAATGGGAGTTAATATTGACTAGGTCACTAAAAATAAATTTGCCAAAATCTACCCTGCCTCGCAAGGGCAAGGTAACGATTCAAGACCTCTCGGATCATCTGGATCTGACCAAGGGCACGGTCTCGCGTGCGCTTAACAAATACCCTGACATTGCAAAATCCACCCAGCTTCGAGTGGCCACTGCTGCCAAAAAACTAGGTTATCGTCCCTCACCCCACGCTCAGGCGATCCGCACCGGGTTGGTTAAATCGATTGGGCTGGTGCTAAATGTTGGAGGCAACAATGCACACCGTCCATTCCTGTCCGAATTTTTGAACGGGATATCAATCCGCCTCGGCGAAGAAGACTGGACGCTAGTTGTAGCTACCGCCAATTCCAATGCCCACAATGTTGAGGTTCACTCCCGACTGGTAGCCGAAAAAAAGGTGGACGGGTTTATCCTGCCGCGCACCAAAATTCATGATGCACGGGTTGACTTGCTGAAAAGCAAGGGCGTGCCTTTTGTTCTTTATGGTCGAATTGATGATATTTCAGGCTGCGCTATGTACGATATTTCTGGCGAGAATGCGATGCGTCAGGCAGTAACGCGCTTGGCGGATTTTGGCCACAAGCGTATTGCTTTTGTTGGCGGTGACAAAGAAAACAATTTCGAAAAACTGCGTCTTGAAGGTTATATCAACGGGCTGAGCGATAAGGGATTGTGTGCTGAAAAATTACTAATCCATGAAGGGGCAATGTCGGTTGAACAGGGGTTTAGGGATGGGCGCCGCCTTTTGTCTTTGCCAAATCCGCCAACCGCCATTGTTTGTGCGCTGGATCGCGCCGCAATTGGTGTAAGTCAGGCGGCAGCGTCACTGGGGCTGTTTGTTGGGCGCGATATTTCACTCATTGGCTATGATGGCATCCCCGAGGGATCCTATGCCTCGCCACCCCTAACCACCTTTGCGGTGGATTCCAAGGCAGCTGGCGCACGCTTGGCCGACATTCTTTTACAGGTTATCCGAGGTGCGGACCCTGAACAGTTCCGCGAACTGGTAAATGCCCAACTGATTGAACGCCAGTCAGACGGACCAAAAACCAAGTCGCCGAAACAGATCTCCGCTTTGGTGGCGGAGGCCCTGGAACAAAGTCATGGGAGGTAAATATGACTGATAAAACCAAAGGCGCGTGGACGCGCTTACTGCTTGGCTCAACTCTTGCCATTGCCCTGTCAACCACCGCGATCAACGCGCAATCGCTCCGATTTTGGACTACTGAAGAACAGCCGGACCGACTAGCAAAACAAGAAGAAATGGCAGCAAATTTCACGGCAGAAACTGGCATCACTGTTGATGTAATTCCGGTAACCGAGAGCGATCTTGGCACAAGAGCTACTGCCGCTTTTGCCGCTGGTGATCTTCCCGATGTGATATACCACCCATTGCAATATGCCCTTCCTTGGGCTGAGGTGGGTATTTTGGAAAGTGACGCTGCGACCGAGGTAATCGAATCCCTTGGAGTAGATACTTTTTCTTCCGGTGCCCTGGAAATGGCAGCTATTGATGGTGGCTATGCTTCTGTGCCGGTAGATGGCTGGACCCAGATGATCCTTTATCGCAAAGACCTGTTTGACGCGGCTGGCCTTAACCCGCCTAACTCCTACGCTGATGTTTTGGCTGCAATTGATGTCCTGAGCAATCCTCCAGAAATGTTTGGTTTTGTGGCAGCAACAAAAATAGACGAAGGATTCATGTCTCAGGTACTAGAACATGTTTTCCTTGCCAACGGGGTGTCTCCGGTTGATGAAAACGGTTTTTCTCCACTGGATGAGAAGGCTACCATCGAAGTGCTGGAATTTTACAAAGTGCTCGCCGATGCCTCACCTCCGGGAGAACTTTTCTGGAAACAATCGCGTGAACTTTATCTTGGTGGCAAAGCAGCCATGATCATCTGGTCACCGTTCATTCTGGACGAGCTAGCAGGTCTGCGTGATGCTGCGCCGGTAACCATAAATGATGACCCGACCTCGCGCGACCTTGCGGCAGTGACTGGGATTGTCACCAGCTTTGCGGGGCCAAGCAATCCAGACGGGGCTGCATGGGCCGATATCCGCTATTTTGGTATCACCTCTGATGCGGATTTTGACGCAGCTCAGCAGTTTGTAGAATATTCTATGTCAGACGGTTATATGCTAACCTTGTCTATGGCGCCTGAAGGGAAATTTCCCGTGCGTCCGGGTACAGCAGAAAACCCGACCAAGTTCACCGATTCCTGGTCCAGATTGTCAGTTGGCGTAGACCGGAAAGCTGCATTGTCAGAACTTTACGCGCCTGAAATGATGGCTGAGATCGTTGGTGGTCTTACCTCAGCAAAACGCTGGGGCGTAGCCGAAGGGCAACTCTCCCTCGCCTCAAAAATCGTCAATTCGCAGGTGTTTAATCGCCTGGTACGCGAATATATTGACGGTGTTCGGGACGGAAAGGCCACTGTGGCCCTGTTGAACGAGGAACTTTCTAAAATTAATTAGAACAAAAAGCGCCGGAGCGGTTTTTCCGCTCCGGCCGTCCCAAATATTTAACCAGTTGAAACCCCATGCAAAACACGACCCCACCCAAAGGATCCGGCCCGCTGCAAAAGCGTGAAGCCAAGCTAGCATGGTTCATGCTGGCTCCGACCCTGATCAGTGCTTCGCTGGTGGTGATTCTGCCGCTAATCGCCGTGTTCTGGATCAGTTTCAAACCGATAACACTAGGTGACTTGCGAGTCGCCAGCCCCAAAGTTTACGAGCGCATCAGGGGGGACATCGAAATTTCAGGTGATGAAGCAATACTGGAATTACGCCTCACCAATTCTTCCCGCAAAGAGCCGCTTTCAAACGTAACCATGCGCGACGTGCTGCCAGAGGGAATGATAATTTTAAAGCTGGATCCACGCTGCACCCTTAATGGCCGTGATCTTTATTGCGACTTTGGCGACTGGGACCCGGGCTATCGCGAAATGCTTCGTATGCCATTTCAGGCAGATCAAAATTTTATTGATAACGCTGCAAACCCGCGTGATAGCGTAGCCGAGTTTACGAGTTCGTCAAGTTCGGTTCTGCTTGATAACACCTTTACACTAGATAATTTCGTCCGACTGTTTGATGGTCGCCAATTCTTCAATGTCATCGGCGTCACCCTGTTTTATTCTGTCTTTGGCACGATTGGTGCACTGGTCGCGGGGCTGTTTGCCGCGCTTTTACTCAATAAAAGCTTTAGGGGACAAGGGATTTTACGCGGTCTTTACCTATTTCCCTATGTTGCCCCTGTGATTGCCGTCGCCTTCACCTGGGTTACGCTGTTTGATCCGTTTTCCGGCTCGGCCAATGCGCTGTTGATCCAAATGGGTGTAATGGACACTCCCATCAATTTTTTCGGGGAAAAACCACAGGCACTAATCATGGTCACAGTGTTTGAAATCTGGCGCTATTTCCCGATGTCCTTCCTGTTTATTCTGGCGCGAATGCAAAGCATAAGCTCCGATATGTATGAAGCCGCCGATATGGATGGGGCCTCACCTTTCCAAAAATTCTGGTATCTTTCAGTGCCTCAGCTTCTGGGTATTCTCTCTGTCCTGTTTCTGCTGCGCTTCATCTGGACGTTCAACAAATTTGACGACATTTTCCTGCTAACCGGCGGTGCAGCGGGAACCCGCACGCTGACGGTGGATGTTTATGAACAGGCCTTTGCAATTTCCAATATTGGTGCAGGCGCAGCGGTAGCGGTAGTGATTTTTGTTATGCTGGTGATGTTCTCAATAGTCTTTTTTAAATATGGTTCCAAGGAAGAAGGGCTATGAAACTGTTCAGGGTTGGTTCTGTCACGGCCATCATTATTGGTTTACTCTGGGGGGCGGTTATGGCCATATGCGTTGCCATAGCGCTGGCTCTGCTTACCGGCGCTGCCGTAACCCCGGGCCTGCTGGCCGCCATGCCTGCCGGGGCGGTTGCTGCTTTGGTGCTGGTTTGGCGTGGGCAGGTACTGGTGTCTGCTTTAATATTTGCCCTGCTGATCACGGGCTTGCGCTTTGGTCAGCCCTTTGGCATTGCGCTGTTGGAATCCCCATTTTCTCAAGCCGTAGCTCTGCTGGCTCTTTCCATAGGCACGGCCTATGCACTGGCCAAAATGCTGCGGGGACTGCCTATGGGCGTTCTTTCAAGACACGAATTTGAAGAGACTGTCATCCGTTTCCTAACCGGATTCGGGTATGTTTTTTTTACCCTTATTGTCGCCATACCATTTTTTGTTATGGTAATGACCAGCTTAAAAAGCCAACAATCTCTGATGCTCAATCCTCTTGATTATTCGCTCGACCTTAGCAAAGGCCGGGAGCTGTTCCGCTCTTATGTCGAGCTGTTCCGAGATTTCAACTTTGGCCAATATATGCTGACTTCGTTTATTGTTTCAGTGATGACAGTACTGCTCACGCTCCTGTTCAGCGTGCCCGGTGCCTATGCGGTTGCGCGGTTGCGCTTTACGGGTCAGGCGGTCATGTCCCGCTCCATATTGCTGATCTACATGGTGCCAATGATTGTGCTCGCCCTGCCAATTTATATCGTGTTTTCCACCGTGGGACTGCGTAACTCGTTATTTGGCATCCTCTTGATTTACCCCGTTACCACCATTCCTGTGGCGCTTTACATGCTACAGGGATATTTTCGCGGCCTACCCGCAGAGGTAGAGGAAGCCGGGCTGATGGACGGGCTTTCGCGCTTGCAGGTAATTTGGAAAATCACCCTTCCACTCAGCCTGCCCGCAATTGCCTCGGTCTCCCTTTTCGTATTCATGATCGCCTGGAACGAGTTCCTGTTAGCCTTCATGTTGTTGGATGACCCAAGCAAATTCACCCTAACCCGAGGGGTGGCCATGCTAAACTCTTCCGAAATTCCACGCCAGTACCTGATGGCCGGCTCGGTGATCGCTACGATCCCCATTATGCTGATCTTTTTAGGGTTGGAAAAATTCATGACCAAGGGCCTGACGGCCGGCAGCGTAAAAGGATAAATAAAACCCGTGTCAGATGATTTGAACACCCGCGCCCGAAATATTTTGCGAGACAATGACCAGGGCAGTTATACCATGCCCACCGCCGGGCTTTACCCCTACCAGTGGAACTGGGACAGTGCCTTTGCCGCGTTCGGATTTGCTACCTTTGACCTGGAACGCGCATGGCTGGAGTTAGAAACCCTGTTTTTGGGGCAATGGGATAATGGAATGGTGCCCCATATCATTTTCCATACCCACAGCGACAGCTATTTTCCCGGCCCCGGTGAATGGGGCGCCAATCAAACTCCGCCAACATCTGGCATTTCTCAACCCCCCGTCGCCGCCACCTTTGCCCGCGCGATTTTCAATAAAGATCCGGAGACGGGGCAAGCACGTATGGCAAATTTATTTCCAAAACTGCTGGCATGGCATAGGTGGTTTTTTGAGCATCGCAATGAAAACGGTATGATTGTGGTCAACCATCCGTGGGAATCTGGCCGCGATAACGCTCCCGACTGGGATGAAGCCATGGCGAATATCGATATTAGCAATGTGGGAAGTTACACCCGCAATGATACCAGCCATGTGGACCCCCACATGCGCCCCAGCCAACTCGACTATGACCGCTTCATGGCAATCGTTTATGCGGGCCGGGATTGTGGCTGGAATGAAATCGAGATGGCAAAAAACAGCCCGTTCCGAGTTGCTGACCCGGGCATGACCTTCATTCTACTGCGTGCCAACCGGGACCTTTTGGCCATGGCGCAAACTCTTGACCAGGACACAGGAGAAATTGAGGGCTGGATTGCATCGCAAGAAAAAGGCGTAGCCCAGCTTTGGAACCCTGAGATTAGTGCCTATGATGCTATAAATATTCATACTGGAAATTTTGGTGGCAGCATGTCCTCTGCGTCCTTTCTATGCTGGTATGCCGGAATTCAATCCCCAAAATCGCTAGTGGAATTCGACCGCATCGCGGAGGCCGTAACCTATGGCTTCCCGAGCCATGATCCGCAATCGCCCCGTTTTGAGCCTTACCGTTATTGGCGTGGACCGTCATGGGGGATTGTAAACACTTTAATTGGCATGGGGTTAGAAGAAATGGGCCATGCAGCCCAAGCTGAAAAGCTGCGACTTGATACCGCCGATCTGATTATCAAGTCTGGCTTTGCTGAATATTTCAACCCCACCGATGGCAGCCCTGCTGGTGGAGACAAGTTCACCTGGACAGCAGCTATATGGCTGGCATGGGCCTCACCAACACTGCATGCAAAAGGAAGCTGACCATGGGGTCTATCGAACTTAAATCAGTTGAAAAATGGTTTGGGGATATCCAGGTTATCAAAGGCATTGATCTGGCAATTTTAGAGGGTGAATTCATCGTTTTTGTCGGCCCGTCAGGCTGTGGCAAATCCACCCTGTTACGAATGATTGCCGGCCTTGAGGAAACCAGCCGTGGGCAGGTACTGATTGATGGTGTGGATGTTACTGCGGAGCTGCCTGCCAAGCGCGGGCTGGCAATGGTGTTTCAGTCTTATGCCCTATATCCTCATATGTCGGTGCGCGAAAATGTTGGATTTGGCCTAAAAACCGCTGGCAAGCCAAAGGCAGAAATCGATCAGGCCGTCAATGAGGCTGCGGCTGCTTTGCGGCTGGAAGATTACATGGATCGCCGTCCGAAAGACCTCTCGGGCGGTCAGCGCCAAAGGGTCGCCATTGGCCGTGCCATCGTGCGCAATCCAACAGCATTCCTGTTTGATGAGCCCTTAAGCAATCTTGACGCCGCCCTGCGGGTGGAGATGCGTTATGAGATTGCCAAGCTCAGCCAGAGCTTAAATTCGACCATGATTTATGTGACGCACGATCAGGTGGAAGCGATGACGCTGGCGGATAGGATTGTGGTGCTCGATGATGGCAAGATCGAGCAAATTGGCTCACCAAAAGAGCTTTATAACGCCCCCGAAAACCTGTTTGTGGCCAAGTTCATCGGCAGCCCTAAAATGAATATTCTGCCTTGCCGTTCGGACAACAATGTAATCTATATGCAAGAAGCTGGTACTCTGACTGACCCAAAGAACGGGGCAACCGTAAAAATCGGTATCCGCCCCGAATCCATTACCCACTGCGCGCCAGAAGATGGACATATCACTGGCGTCATAGACGTGGTTGAATATCTCGGTGCCGACACATTTTTGGTGGTGCAATGTGGTGGGTTGGGCAAAATTTCAGTGCGCACCAGCGGGGAAAACAAGCTTGGGCCGGGAACCTCAATCGGCCTTGCTTTTGACCTTTCCAAACTTCACTATTTCGATGCAAAAGGCCAAGCCCTATAATCAATATCTATAACAGTGAACCCTGATGAAACGTTCGTAAATCAACAAAATCCTGCTGAAGGATTACCAATTCTTTGGGGAAGCAACCGGCGGTCACGATGCTGACAGAGGGCGTGGTGGTGAAAAAAAATTTGCCAAGCTTAGCTCGGGGAAAACAAACCTGCCCTTAATTGGCAAAAAACCGCACAAGGCGGCTCATGTATGCATGCTTTCAAAAATCCACCACCTTTTACAAACCGCAACTAGAACTCAGTTTTTAGCAAATTAGAGGCAAAATATTGGGGCAACAACAGGTATCGCGTCCATAAAATTTTGGAACGCCGGCCAAAATCGCAGAGATCAGATCGCAGCGGACCATGATGCGTTTGCGGTTATGCCGGTTCTGTCGCTACGGTGACAAGGATTTCGCCTGGTTTTAGCCGCTTTTCGTAGGGCGTTTTCAGCACCTTCGCACGGCCTGTGTAAGTGCCGTTCGACACTGCCATACCCGCCAGATCGCCGGATCCGGCCTCGATATTCTTGCGGAATATCTTACCGCGACTGTCGAAATAATTGGGGTAGTCTTTCACACCTGCGATAATCTCCATCGGTTTGAGGTTGGCCGCAATTAGCGGACGCAGTGCCAGGGTTTCGTCCTTCTGGCCTTGCGTGACTTCGGCGATGGACACTCAAAAATGTCATCAACCGCATCGAGCCGCCCGTGAAGGTTCATTACATAACCTTTGGGTCCGTCCGGTATCGTACCGCGTTTTAATCGCTCCATAACAATCGCCCAAATATCGGCACCCAAAATAGACAACCGTCACTTCACCGCTGGGTGAGCGCGTCAACAACCAGCGAGCGGACGAGCGTTTCCATCAATTGCTGGCGATAATCGTTCATATCGCCGCTACCCACATATTGAGCAGCAACTTGCTCTCCAAAATAGACTTCATGGGGTGTTAGTTCGGAATAAAAGCGGATTGATGCACGACAGATCTTGCTATGTTTGTCGTAAAAATTAAAGTCGTGCACTCCGCCAAGGCCTGTTGAATGATTGCGACTTTACGTTCGCCGAGCTGTAATACCAGATATTTCAGGACATCCTCCATATCATCAAAATACTGATAGAAACTGCCCTTGGCGATGCCAGCTGCGCGCACCAACCGGTTCAAAGATGCACCTTTGGCGCCGTATTCGGCAAACTCCGCCAGTGCCGCCCGCTCAATGAAACGACGTTTTTCTTGAGTGAGATTAAAGAAGGTTACTTTTGGCATTTGCACCTCATGTGAACGAACGGTCATCTTGGACGCGACACCAAAAATGCCACCGATGCCGATATGGTCACCCGACTGATGCTACATATTCCCAATGCGACTAAGTACCGCCCGTTGATTGCATCTGGTCTGATCGACACGCTTAAAAAACAATGGGCCGACGACTGCGGTACTCGCATGGAGTACTTGTTACGTTTTTATTTGCTTGCCCTGCTGGAGCGCCCGAATTCCAGCATTCAGGACAGCATGCCGATGCTTTTGGACAAGCACTTTCGCAATAGCGTGATTTCAAACGTGAGCGACCGCCATGTAAGAGACTTATGGATCAAGGATTCTCCACCACGAACTACAAGGGCGCAATTGATGGTGTTGCGCCCATCGCCAACAACAAGCCCGGTGGGTTTCTAGGGTCAGGAAAGCAATTTGTGAGCCAGAAAAACCATTGCGGTTCCGCAAGATAATGGACCAGGGACAGTTTCTAATCTTGAACCTATCCAAGGGCAGGCTGGGGGCCGACGTTTCGAACATCTTGGGAGGCATGATTGTCTCAAGTCTTACAAATGCTGCATATAATTGTCAGAACCTTCCAGAGGCGAAGCGAAGGTCATTCTTTCTTTATGCCGACGAATTTCATTCCTTCACTACCTCAGCTTTCGCCGGAATGCTTTCAGAGCTGCTAAAATACGGACTTGGCTTAATTTTGGCCCACCAACACACCGATCAACCTGACCGCTCTATATTGGAAGCAATTTTGGTAAATGTAGGAACTTTGATTGCATTTCGTTTGGGCGCTACTTATGCGCCCTTAATTGCGCGATAACTCGGAACCACATTTCCCCACGATCTTATCGTACAGGCGAACTATGAAATGTTTATCAAGCTGATGATTGAAGGAAGCCAGAGCAAAGTCTTTTCGCCAAGAACTGTAGAACAGAGCTCAGAGCAAAGCATAAAACAAATTTAATATTCTTGAAAAAAGAAACTATGAGCTTTGGAGCGCCGTCTAAACCATTGAAATGATTGGCTGGGGAACCTGGATTCGAACCAGGACTAACGGAGTCAGAGTCCGTGGGTCTACCGTTAACCTATTCCCCAATGCAAAAAACCAATGCCAAATTTAGTATGCTCTGACATTTGATTGTGCATTTAGAGCTGTTATTATCGCCACCAAACAGCTTTTGCAAGCCAGATAATTCACAAGCCAGATAATTCACAAGCCAGATAATTCATTTGAATAATTACTTTGCCCCCAAGGCAATATTGTCCTATCCTTTTGGCAACAATCTATTGTGCTGTTTTGGGCGCTGATTTGCTTGCTTGGGCTGTTATTTTGCAAAGTAGGATTTATTTCCCCCTTGCAAACAGGTCAGACAAGTTAAAAATTTGGCGACCAGGCAGCCGAAGCGAGGTAATGTGACCGATCAAATTCGGTCCGCCAAGGCATCTGCGGCTGTTTCAACGCCAAAGAAGCAAAACGAGCAACCAAGTGCCAAGGCACAAAGTGTTACAGCACCAAACGCCAAAGCACATAGTGTCACGGCGCAAAGTGCTAACGCACCAAGTGCTAAAGCACCGGTTGTTGGGCCTAATGTGCCCTTGTCTGAAACTGCGCAAGCCACAAATGGCTCAGGCACAGGCTCTTCAGGCAGGCAACATAGGTCACCAAGGCGGACAAATAGCGCAAAAAGGCCCCACGCAAACAGGCGTAATTCACCGCTATATGCGGCGCTCGACCTTGGAACAAATAATTGCCGTCTGCTAATTGTCAGGCGAGAAGAGCGCGGCTTTAGGGTAGTTGATGGTTTTACCCGCATTGTCAGGCTTGGCGAAGGCTTATCCAAAACCGGTTTGCTAAATGATGCCGCGATGGATAGAACCTATGATGCTTTGGCCCAATGTGCGGCAAAATTGGCCCATCACGCCCCGAAAAAATACCGCCTTATAGCAACTCAGGCCTGTCGAGAGGCAGCGAATGCCGATGAGTTTTTGGCACGGGTCAAGCGCAACACCGGCATGGATGTGGAAATTATCGACCAGAAAACCGAGGCTCGCCTTGCGGTAACCGGGTGTTCTGATTTGGTGGAAAAATCCACCATGGGCGCCCTGCTGTTTGATATCGGGGGTGGATCCTCGGAGTTGGCGTGGCTTGATTTCAGGGGTGGGCGCCCAAAGCAAAACGGCAAAATGGCAACAGCCATACGCTCGTGGCAATCCCTGCCATTCGGGGTCGTGACAATTGCTGAGAAATTTGGCGGCGCGGATGTATCACCAGAAAAATTTGAAGAGATGGTCGCTTATGTGGCAGCCCAACTGCGCCATTTCAGGGGCAGTCACAAATTAAAACAGATGATAAAAGAACACCCCGTGCATCTTATTGGAACCTCTGGAACCGTGACCACGCTGGCGGGTTTGCATTTGGGGCTAGAAAGATATGAGCGCTCCAAAGTCGATGGTTTGTGGATGAGTTCAGAGCAATTGACCGATACTATGCGGGTTTTGCAGGCTATGCCCTATGATCGTAGAATGGCCAATCCATGTATTGGCAAAGATCGCGCTGGCCTGATAATACCCGGATGCGCAATTTTTGAGGCTATCAGGCGCGAATGGCCAACAAAAATGGTTCGCATTGCAGATCGCGGTCTGCGAGAGGGAATATTGATCTCGCTGATTGAAGCCGACAGAGCAAAATCAACCAACAAGCGCTTTAAGCAAAAAAGGCGGATATAATGGCCAAGCCACCAAAATCCACAGCATCAAGGCAATTAAAAACCCGTGTAAAAACCGCCAAGCGACGCACCAACAGTTCCACGCGCTGGTTGCAACGCCAGCTTAACGACCCTTATGTAGTACGGGCCCGCGAGGAGGGATATAAATCCCGAGCGGCCTTCAAACTGATAGAATTGAATGAAAAGCATGGATTGTTAAAACCGGGCATGCGGGTTGTTGACTTGGGATGCGCACCGGGGGGGTGGTTGCAGGTCGCAGTTCCTTTAATAAAATCTACACCAGAAAACCCAAAAATAATTGGCATAGACTATCTGGAAATGGACGACGTGCCCGGGGCTATTATTTTGCAAAAAGACTTTACCGATGAGGACGCGCCAGATGTGCTTATTGCCGCATTGGCGGGCCAAAAAGCAGATCTGGTGCTTTCGGACATGGCCGCCCCGACAACCGGACACAAGCCCACCGATCATATACGAATAATCGCACTGGTTGAAATGGCGTCCGAATTTGCCATTGATATTTTAGCACCGGGCGGGACATTTATTGCCAAAGTTTTTCAAGGGGGAACTGAATCACAACTTCTTGCTTCTTTGAAAAAAAGATTTGCCACTACACTTCATGCCAAACCACCGGCCAGCCGCAAGGATTCAGCTGAAACATATCTGATTGCAAAAGGCTTTAAGGGCTAAAAAACCGAGCGCCAATTTATTTTGTTTCAGTCGGGCTGGCTACGCTATCTATTTCGCTCGCGCCAGTTCGCAAACACTCACGGCTCCGCGTGGGCGGCGCATAAGCGCCGGGGCGCTCTTCGCGCCCTGATCGCGCCCAACTGAAGACCTTTGTTTTACCTCGCGCCGGCGGGCTTGTTTTGCCTCGCGCCGGCTACGCTATCTATTTCGCTCGCGCCAGTTCGCAAACACTCACGGCTCCGCGTGGGCGGCGCATAAGAGCCGGGGCGCTCTTCGCGCCCTGATCGCGCCCAACTGAAGACCTTTGTTTTGCCTCGCGCCGGCGGGCTTGTTTTACCTCGCGCCGGCTACGCTATCTATTTCGCTCGCGCCAGTTCGCAAACACTCACGGCTCCGCGTGGGCGGCGCATAAGAGCCGGGGCGCTCTTCGCGCCCTGATCGCGCCCAACTGAAGACCTTTGTTTTGCCTCGCGCCGGCGGGCTTGTTTTACCTCGCGCCGGCGGGCTTGTTTTGCCTCGCGCTGCCGAACCGCAAAACCGCTGTGCACTTTTGCTGGCAGCGCTCTGGTCAATCCTGCCACCGCATGATAGTTACCGCTGCCAAACCAGCATTTTCAAGCGATTCTTTCACTAAGCCCATCATAACCAACCAGGAGGCTGGCATGGCACAGATAATTTCATCCATTACCGGAGCAGAGGCACTAACATTCGACGATGTTTTGCTACAACCGGCAGCGTCAAGCGTGATGCCGACCGAGGTAGACCTGCAAACCCGCGTAACCCGCGATATCACCCTTAATATCCCCATTCTTTCTTCGGCCATGGACACAGTGACCGAAAGCAATATGGCCATTGCCATGGCGCAGGCCGGTGGCATGGGCGTTATTCATCGCAATTTCGAGCCAGAAGAGCAGGCTGAACAGGTAAAGCAGGTAAAAAGCTTTGAAAGCGGCATGGTGGTCAACCCCATTACCATTGGGCCAAATGCCACTTTGGCTGACGCCCTAAAATTAATGGAAAGCAACAGAATTTCAGGTGTTCCGGTTGTTGAAAACGGAAAGACCGGCGGTAGAGCCAAGGGCAAACTGGTTGGTATCCTGACCCATCGCGATGTGCGTTTTGCCTCTGATCCAAAGCAAACTGTTGCCGAATTAATGACCCGCGATAATCTTGTCACCGTATCTGAAGAAGTTTCGCAAGAAGATGCAAAGCGGCTTTTGCATAGCCACCGTATAGAAAAACTGCTGGTGGTTGATAATCAATATAATTGCATTGGCCTGATTACCGTCAAAGACATGGAAAAAGCCAAGTTGAACCCGGACGCGACGAAAGACGAAGATGGTCGTTTGCGAGTGGCTGCGGCATCTTCCGTTGGCGAAAAAGGTTTTTTGCGCTCGATGCAACTAATCGAAGCCGGTGTTGACCTATTGGTAATTGATACCGCCCACGGGCATTCCATCCATGTTATCGAGGCCGTAAAGAAGATTAAAGAAGCCAGCAAAAACACCCGAATTGTAGCCGGAAATGTGGCCACCGCTGAAGCTACCAGAGCGTTAATTAAAGCTGGAGCCGATGCAGTAAAAATTGGCATTGGACCCGGTTCCATCTGCACAACGCGCATTGTTGCTGGTGTTGGAGTTCCCCAGCTTGCGGCGGTTATGGCCTGCGCCAAGGAAGCTGAACTGAGCGATATTCCGGTAATTGCCGATGGGGGAATTAAATTTTCCGGCGATATGGCCAAAGCGCTGGCGGGCGGGGCAGCATGTGTGATGGTTGGCTCACTATTAGCTGGCACCGATGAAAGCCCGGGCGAAGTTTATCTCTATCAAGGGCGCTCATATAAATCCTATCGCGGTATGGGGTCGGTTGGGGCCATGGCCCGCGGCTCTGCCGATCGCTACTTTCAGCAAGAGGTAGATGACCAAATGAAACTGGTGCCAGAGGGTATCGAGGGGCAAGTTCCATATAAGGGACCAGCGGGAAATGTACTGCATCAATTATGTGGTGGAGTGCGGGCCTCTATGGGCTATACGGGCGCACCGAACCTGACAAGTTTTACCCGCGATGCAACCTTTGTCAGAATTTCGGGTGCGGCTTTAAGCGAAAGCCATGTGCATGATGTTTCTATAACCCGTGAAAGCCCCAATTATCGAAGTGGGCGTTAGGTCATAATTTAATGCGTTTATCTGGAAGAATTGCTGCCGCCATCGAAATCGTCGAAGGCCTGAACAATCGTATCAGGCCGGTTTCGCTGGCCTTGAAAGAATGGGGTCAGGCCAACAGGTTTGCCGGATCAAAAGATCGGGCTGCCATTGGCAATCTGGTCTATGACGTGATGCGAAAGCGCCTGTCCCATGAATATTCAATGCAGTCAAACTCGGGACGCTCGCTGGTTTTAAGCGCTGTAATTCGCGATTGGGAAGTTAGCATTAAAGAGCTGGAGACAGCTTTTGCCAGTGATAATTACGCCCCGGAACAAATTTCCAAAGACGAGGAAAAGCTGCTATCCGCAAACCCGTTAGCCAATGCTCCCGAGCATATCCAAGCCAATATTCCAAAATGGCTTGAGGAAGAATTCCGCAGCAGTCTTGGCAAAAACTGGCTGGATGAGGCCAGCGCCCTAAGCGAGCGCCCTCCCCTTGATATGCGGGTAAACTCTCTAAAAACAACGGCTGAAAAGGTGACAAAAAGCCTGGACAGGTTTGCTGTAGAACCTGCAAATATTGCAACCCAAGGGTTGCGCATTGCCGCTGGAAGTGGCCCCGCCCGCATTGCCAATATTAGTGCCGACGAGGCTTATCTGAAGGGCTTGGTAGAAATTCAGGATCAGGGTAGCCAGCTGGTTTCTTCTCTTAGCAATGTAAAGGCGGGGGAACAGGTTCTGGATTATTGCGCAGGCGCCGGAGGAAAAACTTTGGCCTTGGCGGCATTAATGGAAAATAAGGGGCAGATTTTTGCCCATGATATAGATCGCAACCGGCTGGCGCCAATTTTTGATCGCCTCAAAAGGGCCGGAGTACGCAATGTACAGGTACGCTCGCCGCAAAAAAACGCCCTGGACAATCTGGTGGGAAAAATGGATAAAATTGTTGTTGATGCACCGTGCTCTGGTTCTGGCACATGGCGGCGCCACCCGGATGCGCGTTGGCGCCTAAGCGAAGAGCAATTGGAAAAACGCTGCACCGAACAGGCGCAAATTTTGCGCGAGGCCAAGGAATTTTTACATCCCGGTGGAGAGCTGATTTATATAACTTGCTCACTGTTGCCAAAAGAAAATCTGCAACAAATTGAAGCATTTATCAAAGATAATAAAGATTTTGATTCTATTGACCCAAAAGCGCGCTGGAGTGAAATTTTTCCAAACGCAAAACAACAGCCTATATTTGACAAAAGAGGCATGACCCTAACCCCCTTATCCGTTGAGAGTGACGGGTTTTATATTTCTATTTTGCAAAAAACAAATTGAAACGCTAACGAGCAAACAACATGATACAGCCAAAACATCAAAGCATCCTAATCGTTGATTTTGGATCGCAGGTTACCCAGCTTATTGCCCGCCGCCTGCGCGAACTAAACGTTTATTGCGAAATCCACCCCTTTTCAAATGCAGCAAAAGCCCTAAAGGATATGAAGCCAAAAGGCATCATTCTTTCGGGTGGACCAGCCAGTGTTCTGGATGAAAATGCGCCGCAAATTGACGAGGCGGTTTTTACACTGGGCGTGCCGGTATTGGGTATTTGTTATGGTCAGCAATTGATGGTGCAACAGCTTGGCGGGCAGGTAGAGAGCGGAACAAGTCGCGAATTTGGACGCGCGTTCATCTCACCGGTTGCAGGCACCTACCTGTTTGAGGGATTGTTTGACGATACGAAGGCCGACCCCAATTCATCAGGACAGGAGCAAGTCTGGATGAGCCACGGGGACCATGTCGCAAAAATGGCACCCGGGTTTAAGGTTCTGGCAAAATCCGCTGGCGCTCCCTTCGCAGTCATCGGCGATATAGATCGCCACTTTTATGGCACCCAGTTTCATCCCGAAGTACATCATACACCTGCGGGTGCCAAATTCATCAGCAATTTTGTCAAGAAAATCTGCGGCTGCACCGGTGATTGGACCATGGCGACTTATCGCGAACAATCCATTGAAAAAATCCGTCGGCAAATTGGGTCACAACGGGTAATTTGTGGACTTTCGGGGGGCGTAGATTCTTCGGTTACCGCCATATTGCTGCATGAGGCAATCGGGGATCAACTGACCTGTGTTTTTGTCGACCATGGTTTGTTACGCAAGGGCGAGGCCGAGGAAGTGGTGGACATGTTCACCAACAATTACAACATCTCGCTGATCCACGCCAATCATCAAGATCTGTTTATTAATGCACTGGATGGTGTTAGCGACCCAGAAAAAAAACGCAAGATAATCGGCGGTTTGTTTATCGAATCCTTTGAGGATGTTGCCAACAAGCTGGGGGACGTTAAATTTCTGGCCCAGGGAACGCTTTATCCCGATGTTATCGAAAGTGTTTCGTTCACTGGCGGGCTATCCCAAACTATCAAATCCCATCACAATGTGGGCGGCTTGCCAGAACGCATGGAAATGGAGCTGGTGGAACCGCTTCGCGAATTATTCAAAGACGAGGTCAGGGATCTGGGCCGTGAACTTGGCCTGCCCGCAAGTTTTGTCGGGCGCCACCCCTTCCCCGGCCCTGGCCTTGCCATAAGATGTCCGGGCGCAATCACTAGAGAAAAACTTGAGATTTTGCGCGAAGCCGACGCCGTATATCTGGATGAAATCCGCAAAAGCGGGCTTTACGATAAAATCTGGCAGGCATTTGCCGTTTTATTGCCCGTGCAAACTGTCGGCGTGATGGGAGACGGGCGAACTTATGAATTTGTTTGTGCCTTAAGGGCTGTGACTTCTGTCGATGGCATGACGGCGGATTTTTATCCCTATGAAATGGAATTTCTTGGCCGCGCCGCCACCCGCATAATCAACGAAGTACCGGGTATAAACCGGGTAGTTTATGATATTACCTCAAAACCCCCGGGAACTATCGAGTGGGAATAAGCACTATCGAGCGGGAATAGGAATAGACCAATAATTCTACAATTTATGTGCTTGGATCATCAATCATCGGATTGGGCTTGGCCAAAACTATAAGGGCTGGCAAGTCTTCAAAAACAACTTTTTGCCCTTTTACCTCAACCCCGTAGGGTTTTAAGGTTCCAAAAGCTCTGGACAGGTTTTCCGGTGTCATGCCCAATATGGAGGCGAGGGTCTTTTTATCGCAAGGCAGCTTTACAAAACCGGGCGCCCCCTGAGATATATGATATTTGATCAAACGGTTGGCGAGGCGCTCAACACCTGTGCGTAATCTAAGATCTTTATACTCCTTGACCACGGCACGGAAATAACTGGAAAGCTCCGACACAATCGAGCGGGCAAAATTATCATCACTTTTGAAGGCCTCGCGCACATTTTGTGCCGGAATCATCAAAATCCGTGATTTTTCTGTAGTGCGCGCCGACATCAGATAAACGGAATCTTCTAAAACCGCCGCTAGAATGAATGATCCAAAAGGCCTGACAAGGGCAAGAACCCCTTCGCGCCCATTGGCCTCGGCAAACAATTCTACACAGCCATCAACGACAAAAAACAAGAAGTCCGCATTGTCGCCCTCGGCAATCAAATCGACCTGAGCGGGAAAATTTTGCAAATAAGCCGCATTCATCAATTCGGTAAAATTTTCCTCGGCCATACTGCTAAAAATACCGAGTTGACGAATCTTTGGCAAATCATTTCCGCGCACTCAAATACCCCAATTGATAAATATCAAGAAAATTCCAACCTATTTAGACTGGTGCAATCGCATTTGTAAAGCGAAGAGCATGAGTTTTCAAAACCTGCTTACAACCATTTTCTTCTGCACTCTTGTTTCTTCATTCCAAGAGCATTTTCAAAGCAAAAACCCAGATTTTACCAGTACAGTCCACATGGCTGATCAAGGTTTATGGGGCGGCCGAAAAAATACCCGATTATCAAATTCTAAAACAACAACAAACGGGACAAATCATGGCAGATCTATCAGGAGTTACCCGCAGACAACGAAACACAGCCCTTGGGCTTAGCACTTTGGCTTTTACTGTTTGTTTTGCGGTCTGGACAATTTTCTCAATCATTGGTGTGCAAATCAAAGAAGATTTGGGATTGAGTGAGACCCAGTTTGGACTTTTGGTCGCAACCCCGGTGCTAACCGGATCCCTTAGCCGGATTTTTCTTGGGGTGTGGACCGATCAATTGGGCGGACGCATTATGCTGCCCTTGCAAATGTTGATAACTTCGGTTGCCGTTTGGTTGCTGGCTACAGTTACAACCTATGAGATGTTTTTGGTCGCAGCCCTTGGCCTCGGTCTTGCTGGCGGATCTTTCATCATTGGCATCGCCTATGTATCGCGCTGGTTCGATGCTAAAAGTCAGGGAACTGCGCTGGGGATTTTTGGTGCCGGTAATGTCGGTGCAGCAGTAACCAACTTTGGTGCTCCATTTTTATTGTTGGCGGTTGGCTGGCAGGATACAGCCCGTATCTACGCCGTGGTACTGGCGGCAATGGCAATTATTTTCTTTGTCTTTGCCAAAGAAGACCCTGTTCGGCATGAACAAAAGATTACCGGTGCAAAACCTGTTTCCGCCCTGAAACAACTAGAACCCCTTAAAGATATTCGTGTCTGGAGATTTGCGACTTATTACTTCTTTGTCTTTGGTGCATTTGTTGCCTTTGCCTCGTTCTTGCCGCGCTATTATGTGGGTGCCTATGGAACTACATTGGCAATGGCCGGAATATTTGCCGGCATGTATTCGCTGCCCGGCTCGGTATTTCGTGCTCTTGGGGGCTGGATGTCAGATTTGTGGGGCGCCCGTTTTGTCATGTACCTGACATTTCTTGTCTCTTTGGTAGTGCTGTTTATCATGAGCTACCCCGAAACAAGTTATGTTATCAGTGGCATTCCCAATGCCGATGGAACTCCCAACCCTATAAGCTTCAGCTTTGGCATGCCTCTTTGGGGGTTTGTGTTCCTGTCGGTAATTCTTGGTTTTGTGATGAGCCTTGGCAAAGCAGCGGTATACAAACACATTCCGGTATATTTCCCCAAAAATGTCGGTGCCGTTGGCGGCCTTGTGGGCATGATTGGCGGACTTGGCGGATTTGTTCTGCCCATATCCTTTGGCATTCTTTTGGACCTTACCAGAGTCTGGTCGGTGGTGTTCATGTTGATGTTTGTGATCGTGGCAATCTCTACAATCTGGATGCATGTAGCCATTCGCAAAATGGATCGCGAACGCCATCCCGAACTCAAAGAAAATACCCACCTTTCAGACCTTCCCAGCCGGCCTGAACAACCCGCAATCAATGCCTGAGACTATATCCGTAAAAACAGGCCCAATTAATTGGCAAAACAAATGAAGTTGATGGAGAAATATCATGGGAAAAGATCTTAGAAACTGGAACCCGGATGACGAGAAATTCTGGGAAAGCAAAGGCAAAAAAATCGCAACCCGCAATCTGTGGATTTCCATTCCCTCGCTTCTGGCCGGGTTTGCGGTCTGGCTATATTGGGGCATCATTACCGTTCAGATGATAAATCTTGGTTTTGGTTTTGAAAAGGCAGACCTGTTCACCCTGACCGCCATTGCCGGACTTACCGGAGCGACCCTTCGTATTCCCTCCACATTCTTCATCCGCATTGCCGGTGGTCGCAATACAATCGTCTTCACCACAGCCCTGTTGATGCTGCCGGCGGTTGGAACCGGCCTGGCTCTGCAAAACCCCGATACTCCCTTGTGGCAGTTTCAGGCTCTGGCCCTGCTATCGGGCATTGGCGGGGGTAATTTTGCCTCTTCCATGTCCAATATCAGCTTTTTTTATCCCAAGAAAATTCTTGGCTATGCATTGGGAATGAATGCGGGTTTGGGTAATTTTGGTGTAACCACCATGCAAATCCTTATTCCGCTGGTGATGACTTTTGGCCTGTTTGGCGGTGCATCGCGCACCCTGCAAACCACTTCTGGCACTTTGATCGGAAAAATCCCGGCCGGAACCGAGACCTACATTCAAAATGCCGGTCTTATATGGCTGGTTTTATTGATACCGCTGGCCATTATTGGCTGGTGGGGCATGAACAATATCCGCGATGAGCAGGTTTCTCCCAACATTCCCAATCCGATCGGTGCGTTTTCCATCATAACAGTCATGCTACTTATCGGCTTTGTTGCTGCTATTTTCGGCCTGTGGCTGATGCTGCCTACAAGTGTTGGAGCTTCGGGACTGATGGTCTCCAAATGGCTGGTGCTGCCCATTGTCATTGCACTGACCGTATTGGGCTTAAAAATAATTCCCGGTCAGGTGGGGCAGAACCTGACCCGCCAGTATAAAATCTTTGGTAACAAGCATACCTGGGCCATGACCATTATCTATATCATGACCTTTGGCTCCTTCATCGGCTATTCTGCCGCCCTTCCCTTAACAATCAAAGTGGTGTTTGGTTTCAAACACGTGATGGTGGACGGAGTTTTAACCCATGACATCGCTAATCCGAACGGACCGTCAGCTTTAATGTTTGCCTGGATGGGACCGTTCATTGGCGCGCTCATTCGCCCGGTCGGGGGAATGATGGCCGACAAGATGGGTGGAGCCAAAGTTACCCAGATAATCTCATTCATCATGGTAGCCTCTGCGCTTGGCGTCGCCTACTTTATCCAGCAGGCCTACGCATCTGAAACCCCGGAACAATATTTCTTACCCTTTATGGCACTGTTCCTGATCCTGTTTGCCGCTACCGGCATTGGCAATGGCTCGACCTTTAGAACCATCGCCATGGTGTTCAACAAAGAACAGACCGGCCCGGTTCTGGGCTGGACTTCGGCAATCGCCGCCTATGGAGCCTTCATTATTCCACAGGTATTTGGCGAACAAATGGGCCTTGGAACACCACAATATGCGCTCTATGGCTTTGCAGTATTTTACTCCATTTGTATCATCATCAACTGGTGGTTTTACCTGCGCCCCAACGCCTATGTGAAAAATCCTTAAATCGTTAAAGCCACTCACAACAACCCATTTACCGGAGGGGCAAAACCTCTCCGGACAACAAAATCTAAGGACCCAAAATGAGCCATCTTCTGGATCGACTGAATTTTCTGGCCCGCAAAAATGTGGGCACGTTTTCCAAGGGTCACGGTGTGACTACCAACGAAAGCCGTGAATGGGAAAACTCTTATCGCAACCGCTGGCAGCACGACAAAGTCGTGCGCTCGACCCACGGCGTAAACTGTACCGGATCATGCTCGTGGAAGATTTATGTAAAGGGCGGGATTGTAACATGGGAAACCCAGCAAACGGATTATCCACGCACCCGTCCTGATTTGCCAAACCATGAACCCAGGGGCTGCGCTCGTGGAGCCTCGTATTCTTGGTATATGTATTCAGCCAACCGGGTAAAACATCCACTTATTCGCTCCAGACTGCTAAAATTGTGGCGCGAAGCGCGGATGACCCTTTCTCCGGTTGCTGCATGGGCATCCATTGTCGAGGACAAAAAGAAACGCGACAGCTATGTTAAAATTCGCGGCCATGGCGGATTTGTGCGCGCATCATGGGAAGAAGCCAACGAAATCACCGCTTCGGCCAACGCCTATACGGCCCGCAAATATGGCCCTGACAGGGTATTCGGATTTTCACCAATTCCTGCCATGTCCATGGTTTCCTATGCGGCAGGCTCACGCTACCTATCGTTGATGGGCGGTGTGTGCATGTCGTTTTATGACTGGTATTGCGATCTGCCCCCATCCTCGCCCATGACATGGGGCGAGCAAACCGACGTGCCTGAAAGCGCCGATTGGTATAATGCCGGATTTTTGATGCTTTGGGGTTCAAACGTGCCCCAAACCCGCACACCGGACGCACATTTTTATACGGAAGCGCGCTATAAGGGAGCAAAATCCGTGGTGGTTTCACCCGATTATTCGGAAGCGGCCAAATTTTCTGACCTATGGCTAAACCCGAAGGCGGGCACCGATGCGGCGCTGGCTATGGCTATGGGCCATGTGATCCTGCGCGAATACCATCTCGACCGTCAGGCCGAATATTTCGAGGATTATGCCAGAAAATATACCGACATGCCAATGCTGGTACGGCTGGTGAAGAAGGATGGCCACTATATTCCCGAAAGGCTGCTTAGAGCCTCGGACTTTGCCCGTGATCTGAACGAAAAGAACAATCCAGAATGGAAAACCGTTGCCTTTGATGCCAACGAAAACAAAATCGTCACTCCCCAGGGCTCAATCGGCTTTAGATGGGGGGAAGATGGACAATGGAATCTGGAAGAAAAAGACGGCAAGGGCAAAGAAGTCAAGCTGAAACTCTCGTTGATCCTTGATGAAGACAATGACGCCGTGGCCGAAGTGGCTTTCCCATATTTTGGTAATCGTGAGCATGATCATTTTGAAGGCACAGATCATGAAAGCATTCTTGTGCGCTCGGTTCCTGCCAAAGAGATTAAACTTTCTGATGGCGATGCCATGGTGGCCACAGTATTTGATTTGTTTGCCGCCAATTATGGTCTGGATCGGGGATTAGGGGGCGAAAATGTCGCCAAATCCTTCGACGATAATGTGCCCTATACTCCTGCATGGGCCGAAAAAATTACCGGCGTTCCTGCTGAGAGCATCATCACCGTAGCCCGTGAATTTGCCAGCAATGCCGAAAAAACCCATGGCCGCTCCATGGTTATTTTAGGGGCTGGCCTAAACCACTGGTATCATATGGACATGAACTATCGCGGGATCATGAATCTTTTGATCATGTGCGGTTGTATCGGGCAATCCGGCGGTGGCTGGAGCCATTATGTGGGACAGGAAAAATTACGCCCCCAGACCGGCTGGCAGCCGCTGGCCTTTGGACTGGACTGGTCACGTCCCCCGCGGCATATGAATTCAACTTCAGCCTTTTATGCCCATACCGATCAATGGCGCTATGAAACTCTCAATGTTTCTGAAATCCTGTCCCCAACGGCACCCGATGGGCCATGGGATGCAACCCTGATCGATTATAATGTTCGGGCCGAGCGCATGGGCTGGTTGCCATCGGCTCCACAGCTAAAAACCAACCCGCTGGATATAGCTGCGGCGGCTAAAAAAGCCAAAAAGGATCCTAAAGATTATGTGGCCGAGCAATTAAAAGCCGGCAAACTGGAGATGTCTTGCGAGGATCCGGATGATGAAGCAAACTGGCCGCGCAATCTGTTTGTCTGGCGTTCCAACCTGTTGGGATCATCGGGCAAGGGGCATGAATATTTCCTCAAACACCTATTGGGAACAACCCATGGCGTTTTGGGCAAAGACCTTGGCGAAGAGGGCAAACAGCGCTCGAAGGAAGTCAAATGGCATGATGAAGCACCCGAGGGCAAACTTGATCTGCTGGTAACGCTGGACTTTAGAATGTCCACTACCTGCGTTTATTCGGATATCGTTTTGCCAACTGCCACATGGTATGAAAAGAACGATCTGAACACTTCGGATATGCACCCCTTCATCCATCCACTTTCTTCTGCGGCTGATCCGGCATGGGAAGCTCGTTCGGATTGGGAAATCTTTAAGGGGCTGGCTAAAAAATTCTCTGAAGTAGCGCCGGAAGTTCTAGGCGTTGAAGAAGATACGGTTCTGGTACCGATTCTGCATGATACTCCGGGCGAAATGGCCCAGCCGTTTGATGTAAAAGATTGGAAGGAAGGGGAAATTGATCCTATTCCGGGCAAAACCATGCCAAATGTGGCAGTGGTTACCCGTGATTATCCCAATCTTTACAAGCAATTTACCGCCCTTGGTCCCCTGTTGGAAAAAATGGGCAATGGCGGCAAGGGTATTGGCTGGAACACCGAGCATGAAGTGAAAGCTTTGGGTGAACTTTCCGGTGTTGTGACCGAAGAGGGTATTTCCAAAGGCATGCCCAAAATTGAAACCGATATTGATGCTACAGAAGTCGTGTTGATGCTGGCCCCTGAAACCAACGGGGAAGTTGCGGTAAAAGCCTGGCAAGCCCTTTCCAAGGCTACCGGCATAGATCACACGCATCTGGCCCGACCAAAAGAAGACGAAAAAATCCGTTTCCGTGATATTGTGGCCCAACCGCGCAAAATTATCTCCTCCCCCACATGGTCAGGGATCGAGAGTGAAACTGTTTGCTATAATGCCTGCTATACCAATGTGCACGAATTGATACCGTGGCGCACCCTGACCGGACGCCAGCAACTCTATCAGGATCATTTGTGGATGCGGGCATTCGGTGAGGCATTTTGTGTCTATCGCCCTCCAATCGACACTAAATCCATCACCCCCGAAATCGAAGCCAAGGACAATGGCAACAAGCAAATTGTTCTGAACTTCATAACCCCGCACCAGAAATGGGGCATCCATTCCACCTATTCGGACAATCTGTTGATGCTTACCCTTAACCGGGGCGGGCCAGTGGTCTGGCTATCGGAAAATGATGCGGCAACAGCTGGCATTGTCGATAATGACTGGGTGGAAGCCTATAATTCCAACGGCGCCCTTACTGCACGGGCCGTGGTTTCCCAACGGATTAAGGACGGAACCTTGTTCATGTACCACGCCCAGGAAAAAATCGTGAATACACCGGGGTCTGAAACTACCGGCAATCGCGGGGGTATCCACAATTCGGTAACCCGCGCCATTACCAAACCGACCCACATGATTGGCGGTTATGTACAACAATCCTACGGCTTCAACTATTATGGAACCGTCGGCTCGAACCGCGATGAATTCGTTGTGGTGCGCAAAATGGAAAATATTGACTGGCTCGAAAAACCGCTTGCAGAAAAGAAACCTGCACAAAAGAAAGAGGTGGTATCATGAAAATACGCGCTCAAATAGGCATGGTATTAAATCTGGACAAGTGTATCGGCTGTCACACCTGCTCTGTCACCTGCAAAAATGTATGGACCAATCGCGAAGGCGTTGAATATGCCTGGTTCAACAATGTTGAAACGAAACCCGGCGTTGGATTTCCCAAGGAATGGGAAAACCAGAAAAAATGGAATGGCGGCTGGATCCGCAATGCCAATGGCAAGATTCAACCCAAAATGGGCGCAAAATGGCGGATTCTATCCAAGATTTTTGCCAATCCCGATCTGCCGGAAATTGATGATTATTACGAACCGTTTGATTTCGATTATGGACACTTGCAAAAAGCCGGTGAGGTCGAAGCCTTCCCAACCGCTCGTCCGCGCTCCAAAATTACTGGCGAGCGTATGGAAAAAATCGAATGGGGACCCAATTGGGAAGAGATCCTTGGGGGCGAATTTTCCTCACGCTCAAAAGACTATAATTTCGAGGGTATCGAGAAAGAAATGTATGGGGAGTATGAAAATACCTTCATGATGTACCTGCCCCGCCTGTGCGAGCATTGCCTTAATCCCACCTGCGTTGCCGCCTGCCCGTCTGGCGCAATCTATAAGCGTGAAGATGATGGCATTGTACTGATCGATCAGGAAAAATGTCGCGGCTGGCGCATGTGCGTTTCTGGCTGCCCCTATAAAAAGATCTATTATAACTGGTCATCGGGCAAATCCGAAAAATGTACATTCTGCTTTCCACGCATCGAAGCAGGACAACCAACAGTTTGCTCTGAAACCTGCGTCGGGCGCATCCGCTATCTGGGCGTTCTGCTTTATGATGCAGACCGGATTGAAGAAGCGGCTTCGACACCTGACGAGAAGGATCTCTATGAACAGCAACTCTCATTGTTCCTTGATCCCAATGATCCTGAAATAATTGCCGAAGCCCGCAAACAGGGCATTCCAGAAGACTGGATCAAATCGGCGCAAAAATCTCCGGTCTATAAAATGGCCATGGACTGGAAAGTTGCCTTCCCGCTACATCCGGAATATCGCACCCTGCCAATGGTTTGGTATGTGCCCCCGCTTTCGCCCCTGCAATCAGCTGCTGAAGCTGGAAAAATTGGCTGGGATGGCGAATTGCCGGACGTCAAATCCATGCGTATTCCTGTTCGCTACCTCTCCAACCTGCTAACAGCAGGCAAGGACGAGCCGGTGATAAACGGTCTGGAACGCATGCTGGCCATGCGCTCATACATGCGCTCCAAAACTGTTGATGGAGTAATCAATGAAGCGGTAGCAGAGCGTGTTGGCATGACACCTTTGATGATCGAGGAAATGTATAAAACCATGGCAATCGCCAATTATGAAGACCGGTTTGTTATCCCCACAACCCATCGCGAACTGGGCGAAGATGCCTATGATTTGCGCGGATCGTGCGGATTTACATTTGGCAATGGCTGCTCGGGTGGCACTTCCGAACTGGATTTATTCGGATCGCAAAAAACCCGAACCGTTCAGACCCCAACCGATTTCATCCGGAGCTAACTTCATCCGGAGCTAACTTCATCCGGAGCTAACTTCATCCGGAGCTAACTTCGTCAGGACTAACTTCGTCAGGACTAACTTCGTTAGGAACTAGAACATGTCGAACACACTTAAAATAATTTCAGCCCTGCTGTCATATCCAAGCAAAGAACTGGTGGGCGGAGTTGAAGAATTACACGGGGCCCTAAGCGCTGATGATAGTGTTTCCAAAAACACAAAGTCACTTGTTGGCAATCTAATAGCCGACATTTGCTCCCATGATGTTTATGACGCGCAAGAGCGCTATGTGCTGTTGTTTGATCGTACCCGCACCAACTCGCTGCACCTGTTTGAGCATGTGCATGGCGAAAGCCGGGATCGCGGACAGGCCATGGTTGATTTGGCGGTGATGTATGAAAAACAGGGATTTGAAATCGATGCAAAGGAATTGCCCGATTTCATTCCCATGTTCCTTGAATACCTCTCCACCCAGTCAGAAGAGGAGGTGAAAAACCTCTTGGGCCAAACCCTGCATATCATGGTGGCAATCCGCCAACGTTTGCAAAAACGCAAAAGTATTTATGCCAACGCTTTCCTGGCCCTTGAGGACATGGCTGGAATTGAAGCTGATCCGCAAGCAGTGCAAAATATTTTGCAAGAAAAAGCCGATGATCCCAATAATCTAAAAGCTCTGGATAAAATTTGGGAAGATGAAGCTGTGACATTTGGGGCCAGCAAGGGAACAGATGTTTGCGGCCCAGACAGGTTGCGCACACAAATCAGGGCCCATAACCGCCCTGCCCCTGATATGGCACCAATGCCTTCAGCTTCAGATAACGCTTCCCAGTCAACCCAAATCAACGGAGAGCACTAAAATGGCCGAGTTTTTCAACAATTTTTTCTTTGGCATATATCCCTATATCGCCTTGTCAATTTTAGTCGTCGGCTCGGTATTGCGCTATGATCGCGATCCATATTCATGGAAAACCGGATCCTCGCAATTGCTACGCCGCAAACAATTAATGCTCGGCTCGGTATTGTTTCATGGGGGTGTTCTGGGCATACTTTTGGGCCATGCGGCCGGATTATTAACTCCGCTCTGGGTTTGGGAAGTTATCGGCCTTTCCTCTGGTGCCAAACAAATGCTAGCCATAGTTGCGGGCGGAGCTGCCGGTACTTTTGGTATAATCGGAGCAAGCTTGCTCGTTCACCGGCGGTTTTTTGACGCCAGGGTTCGCGCCACCTCGAGCTTTTCCGACAATATGATTATTTTGCTAATCTGGCTGCAATTCGTTTTGGGCTTAAGCACAATATTTATTTCAGTCCAGCATCTTGATGGCAAGGAAATGCTAAAATTCGTTAATTGGCTACAAGGTATCGTAACTCTTAATCCTGATGCTGCCAGCTATATCCTGGATGTAGCGCCAATCTACAAGGCCCATATTTTCCTTGGTCTGACCATCTTCATCTTCTTTCCATTCACCCGCCTGGTGCACATGCTTTCGGCGCCCTTCCGCTATCTATGGCGCACCGGATATCAGATCGTGCGCACCAAACGCGATGTTCCGCCGGCAAAATAGAAGCTTGAACATAAAACAGATCAGCTAAGCAAAACGGATAAAACCATGACTAATCAACAAAACATCAAATCGGGTGTTCTTCCCCAAGGCAAGGTAAAAGTCCCACACCCTCCAATGCCTGAAGGAGGAACACCCGTCCGTGTCAATGGCATAGAAATAGATGCCAATGCAATCGGGGCTGAAATGCAAAACCATAAGGCATCCAGTCCCGAGCAGGCCAAAATCGAAGCAATTCGGGCGCTGATAGTGCGCCAATTGCTGGTGCAGGAGGCCGAGACCAAAAACATTATCGCCGAGCCGCTAAAGCTGGGAAATGGCTTGCGCGAGATTGAAGATGATGCAGCCATCAGAATATTGCTCGATCAAGAAGTCATAACCCCCAAGGCCAATGAAAATGCCTGCAAGCGCTATTATGAGAGCAATAAAAAACGCTTCAGTTCTGAAACAATCTATGAGGCCAGGCATATTCTGCTTGCGGCTCCTCTCAGCAACAAAAGCAAACGCGAAGAGGCTAAAACTCTTGCGTTAGCAATAATTGAACAATTGCAAAAAGACGGTTCGGCATTCGGCGAACTAGCCATGGGCCATTCCTCATGCCTTTCCAAACAGCAGGGAGGAAACCTTGGCCAATTGAGCAAAGGGTCAACCGTTGCTGAATTTGAAACGGTTTTGTTTGAAATGGAAGCGGGGCAATTATGGCCAAGTCCGGTGCCAACCCAGTTTGGCTATCATGTGATAAAACTGGAGAGGATCATCAAAGGAGAGCAATTGCCATTTGATTTGGTGCAAAATCAAATCAGCGCCTGGCTTGAAGCTTCCAGCTGGAGCCGTGCCGTTGCCCAATATATTTCCATTCTGGCGGGAAAAGCCAAGATTGAAGGTTTTGATATGGAGGGCGCACAATCGCCTTTGGTTCAATAATATAATTGTTCCCTATAATATCAATTAAACAATAATAAAGGGCCACGCTTTTATAGCGCGGCCCTAATCAATTCAGGTCACTCATTGGCAGATCAGGAAAAATTAATTCCAACAGAGTAACAGGATCAAAATCTTCAGGGCTGGGAGAATTGCTGTTTAGCATAATGCCCACATAACCATGAATTATTGACCAAACAAGAATTTCAGTTCCCTCTACTCCGGCATTTCCCGGGGCCAAAGGAGCGCAGATATCGCGTAAAACCTGATAGGATTGTTGAGAGGCATGGGATAGAACCTCATCAGTGTTATCCCTTTCAAACCCGCCAAACATCAGATGAAACATTGAAGAATTGTCAAAGGCAAAACTCATATATCCTTTAAGAGCGGCCAAAATCACCGCTCGCGGATTATTCGCATCAACCATTTTGATTTGCTCTTTCATCATAGAAGCAAATTTAATATGTCCACGGGCAATCACCGCTGTGCGCAAATCGACAAGGGTTGCAAAATGATGGGCGGGAGCCGCATGGCTTACGCCTGCAATAGAGGCAACCTTGCGAATGGATGGTGCGCTCGTTTGCCCTGACCTTCGCCGCTGTAACCCTGCGGTTATTGCTGGTGGGCTTTATGATTGCGGGATTTGAATATGGACCGGCTACCGTATATATCGCGTGGCTGTGCTGGATACCAAACCTGATTTTTGCCCAATGGTGGATTTCTAGGACAAAAAACAAGGCGATCGCTGCTTAGGGTCAGGGTCCCTCGGTTTCAACCAGCAAATCAAGCCCCTGCAATGTAGTGCTGGCAATACTCCATAATTCATCCTCATCGTGGACCATTTTGCACAATATATTTAGACCAATGAACAGGCTTTGTACGGACAGGGCCAGAGCGCGTGCATCCACTTGCTGTTTAATCTCACCTCTGGCAATTCCCCATTCAAGAATTGTTTCAATGCGCGCAACACTGCCCATAACAGCATCTTGCAGCATAGGACCGACCTCATCATTGGTACCGCACAATTCCGCAACACAATTGATTGCCAGGCATCCGCGGGCCTCCGGATCAGACGCTCTGGCTTTGCAAACGGAACGAAAAACTGTGGTGAACAACAGCTTGGTGGGGGTTTGTGGTGTTGCCTGAGACAATATACGATCCGGCGATTGTGACACATAGAGGTCCAGCACTTCATTGAACAGGGACTGCCGATTACCAAAGGCGTTGTAAAAACTTGAGCGGGTAATTCCTAGCTTTTCCGAGAGCGATTTGACAGAACTGCCCCCATAACCTTCACGCCAGATCTCGTTCATGGCTCTTTCAACAGCAGCCGCTCTATTGAATTTGGCAGGGCGGGCCATGTCATTTCTTTCTTTTTGCATATGTTACACAAAATTTTATACATGTATGGACAAAATATTTTTAACATGTTTTATACACATCTGTATATAACTGTCTTCGTCAATTAGTTTCAAAACAGGATAAACCCATGAGTGCATTTTTTGTCGCCACTTCACGGATCAAGGATCCGGAAAAACTCCAGGAATATATAGCGAAAGCAGGACCAATCATTGCCGCCCATAAAGGCGAACTTCTTGCCAAGGGAAAAGCCGGGGATACTCTGGTTGGCTCAAATGATCAGGACATTGTTGCAGTTGCGCAATTTTTGGATATGAAAGCACTAAAAACATGGTATAATTCACCGGATTATCAGGCGATAATCGAGCTGCGGGACCAGGCAATGGACATGACCATGGTTACCTACGAAGCATCTTGAAAAAATGATTTACGACGTAATTACTTAAGAAAAAACGGCTTTTAGGTAAACTTGCGAAACAGGCGGGTGCGATCAAATAATTCTTCCAAAGTTCGTATCCGCTCTTTTGTTTCGTCCCAATTGCGGTTTTGCACTTCGGCAATTATCGACTCAATAAGCAACATAATCACAACTGAACTATCCCATGCCGAGGGAACCTCTATATGGCAATTGAATTTGTACGTCGCAAACTTTGATACCGGCGAGCCCCATTGATCGGTAAATAGAATAATTTTCGCCCCTCTACCCTTGGCCATCTCGGCCAGTCGCCTGAGGTCGTTTTCATAGCGGCGAACATCAAAAATCACCAAAACATCGCCCTCTTTCATGTCCAGCACATAATGGGGCCAGGCATTTGAATTGGAGGTCATATGGGTAACATTGGGCCGCACCACCTGCATATGTGTAAACATATAATCCGCCAATGAACGCGAAATTCTGCCCCCAACGATATGCAAAGAGCACTTCGAATCAACGAGCAAATCGCAAGTTCCGTCAAATTTATCGCTATCAATACTTGAAAAAGTCTGACGCATATTCTGGGATACCGCTTCAGCGAAGCGATTTATAATATGGGTGCCCGGAGTATTTTGCGCCCAGTTTTCATGCTTGTTTATCGGGCTGGAAAGAGTAGCACTGACTTCTGCCCTCAAGGCTTGTTGAAATTGGGCAAACCCTTCAAACCCCAGCTTTTGTACCAAACGGGCAACTGTCGGGGTGGAAACAGCAGAACGCTTGGCCAAATCTGTTATGGAGCCAAGGGCGGATGCTGGATAATTTTCCATTAAAATATGGGCAAGCTGCTTTTCGGCTCTGGTTAGATCATCCAGTCTTTTTTGCAACTGACTTCGAACAGAACTAAAACTATCTGACAATTTCGCCTCCGTTTTTTCAGCCATATGTTAACTCATTTTCTTAAACAATGGAAATTAATTGACAGATACGTATTTCATGAACAATAATTCACAAATGCAAACACCTACACTCACCAATGCTAAAACTTTAACACCGGCTCTTTTGGAGCACGGGGAAGTAGCATACGAAAAAATTAATGAAAACGGAACCTCTCCCCTGTTGCTTGTTTGCGAACACGCCTCAAGACATATCCCTAAATATTTTAATGGGCTTGGCCTTGGAGAAGACGTCAAGAAAAGTCATGTTGCATGGGATCCCGGGGCACTGGATCTGGCAAAATGTTTAAGCGAAGCATTTGATGCTACCTTGATAAAGTCCAATATTTCGCGACTGGTTTATGATTGCAACAGGCCACAAAACGATGCTTCGGCCATGCCAAAACGCAGCGAAATTTTTGATATACCGGGTAATGCCGATATCAGCGATAGTGAAATCCTCACCCGCACAGAACAAATTTACAATCCGTTTTATACAGCCCTTGGCCAAACTATTGCTAAAAAGCAATCGAATGACAATATTTCATCACTTGTAACTATCCACAGCTTTACCCCTGTATATTTTGGGGAAAAACGGGATGTAGAAATTGGTATATTACATTCAAGCGATAGTCGGCTTGCCGATGAGATGCTGTTAGTGGCGCCAGAACTTAGTGATTTGCAAATTGAACGCAACCAGCCCTATGGTCCAGAGGACGGGGTGGCCCACACACTGGAAGCCCACGGTTTGAAAAACAATCTGGCCAATGTAATGATCGAGGTAAGAAACGACCTCTTGGCCAATCAAGCAGGCGTGAAAAAGATTTGTGGCCTGCTGGTTTCAATGATCTCCAGAGCAGAGGCAAAAATTTTAAGCAGTTCAAATGAGGGCAATAAATAATGCTGCAAATCGTTAGGGCATATGTGCACTGGGTGAACGCTATGAACCGATTTATCGGGCGTATTGCCATGTATCTGATCTTTATCATGATGGCTGTGTTAATGTACTCGGTGATTTCCAAAAACTTTTTTTCCCCTTCACAAATGACCCTTGAAATAGCCCAGTTTTTAATGGTGGCATACTTCTTGTTAGGTGGTCCCTATTCAATGCAAATGGGCGACCATGTGCGCATGGACCTTGTCTATGGGGGCTGGTCTGACAAAACCAAGGCCGCCGTTGATTCTGTGATGGTGATATTCCTGTTTATTTATCTTGGGGTTCTGCTTTATGGCGCTCTTGGATCAACCGCCTATTCCCTTGGGTATTTTGGTACCAATCCGTTTGAATTCTGGGGATCTTTTTTCTGGGCCTTTATCACCGGTGGCATTGATGGTGCGGCGAATAAAACAGGTTATCTTGAGCGCACCCCCACCGCATGGCGCCCCTATATGTGGCCGATAAAATCGGTCATGACCATCGGTATATTTTTAATGTTGTTACAGGCCATATCAGTCTGGTTTCAAGACATCGCAAAACTCAGAGGAGTTAAGCTCTAATGAGTTACGAAGTTATCGCCCTTTTGATGTTCTCATCAATGATGTTAATGTTGATGACAGGGCAGCGGGTATTTGGAGCCATTGGTGCGGTGGCAGCAATCGCCTCGCTTACCCTTTGGGGGGTTGGTGGCTCTGAAATTTCATTCGGGGCAGCGATGAAACTTATGAAATGGTTTCCCCTTCTTACCCTGCCCCTGTTTATTTATATGGGCTATATTCTGGCTGAAAGCGGCATTGCTGACGACCTTTATGAAATGTTCCACGTTTGGATGGGCGGCCTTCGGGGCGGCTTGGCCATAGGCACAATTTTGCTGATGGTGGTGATTTCGGCCATGAACGGACTAAGTGTTGCTGGCATGGCCATTGGCACCACCATCGCCCTGCCGGAATTACTGAAGCGGGGTTATGATAAAATCATGGTCACCGGTGTCATACAGGCGGGCAGCTCGCTTGGCATTTTGGTGCCGCCAAGTGTTGTATTGGTGCTTTATGGCATGATTGCCCGCCAACCGGTGGGCCAATTATGGCTGGCTGGCGCCTTGCCGGGCCTGATGATGGCATCTTTGTTTATTATCTATATCATTGTCCGGTGCAGAATTCAGCCCGAGCTTGGGCCGGTTTTACCGATCGAAGAGCGCGATATGCCCATGGGCGAGAAGCTGAAGCTTTTGCAAGCCGGACTATTGCCCCTGTTCATTTTTATGATGATGACCGGTCTGTTTTTGATGGGCATAACATCATTGGTTGAAAGCTCGGCAGTTGGAGCACTGGCAGCGACCTTTGCCGCTTTGGTCAAGGGACGCTTGAACAAGCGGGTGATGGAAGAAACCATGCGCAAAACCCTTGGAATTTCCTGCATGTTCATGTGGATTATTCTGGCTGCACTGGCCTTTGGGGCCGTGTTTGACGGCTTGGGAGCGGTTAAAGCCATCGAAGGGTTTTTCATCGGTCAGCTGGCACTTGGACCATGGGAAGTTTTAATCATCATGCAGCTTTCATTCCTGCTGATGGGCACGTTTTTGGACGACACAGCGATGCTGGTAATCGTTGCCCCGCTTTACATTCCGCTGGTTGATCTTTTAGGATTTAATTTGATCTGGTACGGTGTTCTTTATACAATAACCTCGCAGATTGCCTATATGACACCCCCATTCGGGTATAATCTGTTTTTAATGCGGGCCATGGCACCAAAAGAGATATCGCTGATGGATATTTACCGCTCGATAGTCCCGTTTGTCGGGGTGATGCTTTTAGCATTGGTTCTGGTGATGGCTTTTCCCCAGATCGCTCTTTGGCTGCCAAGTCTGGTCTATACAAAATAACTTTTTACAAAATAATTTTTAAAGAAATATTTTTGTTTCTACTAGGGTTTTACCAAGACTACCAAGAAGACTATAAAAAGGAGGACTAACCATGACTAACAGACGTAGTTTCCTAAAAAAGGCCGGTGTTGCCGGAGCAACGGGGGCCGCAGCGCTTTCAGCTCCCGCAGTTCATGCCCAATCAATGATCAAGTGGCGAATGCAGACCTATGCAGGCCCGGCACTTGCCGCCCACGTTATCAAGCCGGCAATTGATGCCTTTAACAAGGCTGCAAACGGAGAGATGGAAATCGAGCTGTTCTTTGCCGATCAGCTGGTGCCAACTTCCGAATTGTTCCGCGCTATGCAGCGGGGCACTCTTGATGCTGTGCAATCGGACGATGATTCTATGGCGTCCCCAACCGAGGTGACGGTTTTTGGCGGATATTTCCCTTTTGCCAGCCGTTATTCTCTTGATGTGCCTGTATTGTTCAACCAGTACGGCTTAAAAGAAATCTGGGAAGCTGAATATGCCAAAGTAGGCGTAAAGCACATTTCTGCCGGTTCCTGGGATCCTGCCCACTTTGCAACGGTTGATCCCATTCGCTCGCTGGATGACCTGAAAGGCAAACGGGTATTTACCTTCCCGACCGCTGGACGTTTCATGTCCCAGTTCGGCGTGGTTCCTGTTACCCTGCCATGGGAAGATATCGAAGTTGCCGTACAAACTGGAGAGCTTGACGGCATTGCATGGTCGGGCATCACCGAAGATTATACGGTTGGCTGGGCTGATGTGACCAATTACTTCCTGACCAACAATATATCAGGGGCATGGATTGGTTCGTTCTTTGCCAATATGGATCGCTATAATGAGCTTCCAGAGCACCTTAAAACCATGCTCAACTTGGCAATGGACAGTTCCCACTATTACCGCCAGTGGTGGTATTGGGGTGGAGAAGCTGATCTTCGGGTCAATGGCCCCAAGATGGAGCTAACAAGCATTCCTGATGAAGAATGGGCAGAAGTCGAAAAGGCAGCTTTGGTTTTCTGGGATGAAGTTGCACAGGAAAGCGAAATCAAAGCCAAAGTGGTGCAAATCTTCAAAGACTATAATGCAACCATGGAAAAAGCCGGCCGTCCTTATCGGTATAGCTAGTCTGTTTGCGCTCGCGCCAGTTCGCAAGTGCTCACGGCTCCGCAGGGGCGGCGCATTAGCGCCGGGTCGCTCTTCGCGACCTGACTGCTTCAGTTGCAAACTGAAACAGTCTTTATAAAACCCCTTCCCGGATTTTCTGACCGGCAAGGAAAAAGGTGACTGACCTTATGAAAGTTCATATTAGGCCAGTCTCCAATCCAACATAATCTGCCCCGGCCTTTGTCGGGCAAAATCTTACAACTAAAATCTGCCCCGGCAATTCCGGGGCAGAATCTTGACAGGAAACTTGAAAACCATGCCCGGAAATCTAACATTTGACGATTTAAAAAAACGCGTTGCCAGTGGTGAAATAGATACTGTTCTGGTCTGTCTTGTGGATATGCAGGGCCGAATAATGGGAAAGCGGTTTCTGGCCGATTTTTTTATCAAAGATGGCTTTAAAGAAACCCATTCTTGCAATTATTTGCTGGCTACCGACCTGGAAATGGCAACCATTGAGGGGTATGAAGCGGCTAGCTGGGAAGCCGGTTATGGCGATTATACCATGAAGCCGGATATGAGCACCCTAAGGCTTGTCCCGTGGCTGGATGGCACCGCAATGGTGTTATGTGATGTGCTTGATCATGCTACCCACAAGGAAGTCCCCCATTCTCCCCGGGCCATATTAAAAAAACAGATTGCCCGGCTTGAAAAAATGGGCCTTAAGCCAATGATGGCAACAGAACTGGAATTTTTTCTGTTTACCCAGAGTTTTGAAGAATTACGCAATAGTAAATATGGCGATATGGAAACCATTAGCGCCTATAATGAAGATTATGCGATTTTTCAGACCACTAAGGAAGAAAATGTCATGCGCGCCATGCGCAACGGGCTGGCAGGGGCTGGTATTCCCGTTGAATGCTCCAAGGGCGAAGCCGATGCGGGACAAGAAGAAATCAATATCAAATATTCCGATGCTCTGGACACTGCCGATAATCACGTAATAACCAAAAACGGTTGCAAAGAAATTGCCTGGAAAAATGGTCGGGCTTTGACCTTTTTGGCCAAGTGGAGCCACAATGCCGCCGGGTCATCAAGCCATGTGCATCAATCCTTATGGACCCTTGATGGCAAGCCGGCCTTTTTGGACAAAGATGGCAAATATGGCATGTCAAAACTAATGCGCCAATATATGGCTGGTTTGCTGGCCCATGCGGGGGAAATCACCTGTTTTTTAGCCCCCTATATCAACTCCTACAAACGCTTTGCCGAAGGTACATTTGCCCCGACCAAGGCCATCTGGTCCAAGGACAATCGCACCGCCGGCTATCGTTTGGTTGGCGAAAGTACTGCGGCAGTTCGCGTTGAGTGCCGGGTTGGCGGATCAGACTTAAATCCCTATCTGGCAATGGCGGCCCTGATTAGTGCCGGAATTGCCGGAATTGAAAACAACATGGAACTGGAAGAAGAATTCAAGGGCGACGCCTATCACGCCAAGGGGGTCAGGGAAATTCCCCAAAACCTGCGCGATGCCTCCAGCGCCCTGAACGATTCCAAAATGCTGCGGGCAGCCTTTGGTGACAAAGTGATTGAGCATTATGTGCGAGCGGCAAATTGGGAAGTCGAGGATTTTGATAAAAAAGTTACCGATTACGAAGTTAATCGTGGATTTGAACGCGCCTGAACGGAAATAAAACATGACAAAAACTCTAAAATGTATCTCCCCCATTGATGGCTCGATCTATGCCGAGCGCCCTGTCGCCAGCCTAAGCGAAGCAGAAGCGGCTATAAAAACCGCCAAAGAAGCACAAAAACAATGGGCATCGCGCCCCGTTGAAGAGCGTATAGAACTGGTGATGGCCGGTGTGGCGAGGGTTGGCGAGATGAATGATGAAATCGTCACCGAACTGGCATGGCAAATGGGCCGCCCCACCAGATATGGCGGGGAATTTGGCGGTTTTGACGAACGGGCCAGCTATATGGCCCAAATCGCCAAGGAATCTCTAAAACCAATAATTGTCGAGGAAAGTGACGGGTTCGAGCGCCGGATAGAGCGCGAGCCCCATGGGGTTGTTTTGGTAATTGCCCCTTGGAATTACCCCTATATGACAGCTATCAATACCGTGGCCCCGGCCCTGATAGCTGGCAATGCGGTGATGCTAAAGCACGCAACCCAGACATTGCTGGTTGGCGAGCGTATGGAAAAAGCCTTTATTGAGGCCGGAGTTCCAGCCGGTATATTCCAGAACCTGTTTCTTGATCATGGCACCACTTCAGCACTGATTGCGGCTAAAAGCTTTGGCTTTGTTAATTTCACCGGCTCGGTTGGTGGTGGTATTGCCATGGAAAAAGCCGCCGCCGGAACCTTTACCAATCTGGGATTGGAGCTTGGCGGTAAAGATCCCGGCTATGTTATGGAAGACGCTGATCTGGATGCGGCCGTTGATACTTTGATCGATGCGGCAATGTATAATTCCGGTCAATGCTGTTGTGGTATCGAGCGCATATATGTAACGGCCAGCCTTTATGACCAGTTCGTGGAAAAGGCGGTTAAAATCGTTAGCGCCTACAAGTTGGGCAACCCTCTTGATAGCGAAACAACTCTTGGGCCAATGGCTGCAATTCGCTTTGCTGACGAGGTACGGGAGCAGATTTCAGAAGCCGTGGCCATGGGCGCAAAAACCCACATTGAAACTTTTGCCGAAGATGACGGGGGTACTTACCTAACCCCGCAGATTTTAACCAATGTCAGCCATGAAATGCGGGTAATGCACGACGAGAGCTTTGGTCCGGTTGTTGGCATCATGAAGGTTGATTCTGATGAAGAAGCCATCAAACTGATGAATGATAGCGAGTTTGGCCTTACCGCCTCCCTTTGGACAAAAGATCCACAACGTGCGGCAAAAATTGGCCGCCAAATCGAAACCGGAACAATATTTATGAACCGGGCCGATTATCTTGACCCGGGCCTATGTTGGACCGGATGCAAAAACACCGGCCGTGGTGGTGCACTCTCCCCCATCGGTTATCACAATCTAACCCGTCCAAAATCCTACCACTTCAAGAAGGCTTAAAATATAATGAAACTGTTTGGCAATTGGTCCTATCCAACAGCAATAAAATTTGGCGCGGGTCGCATAGGCGAAATTGCCAAGGCATGCGCCCAGAGCAATATCAAAAAACCCCTGCTGGTTACTGACCGTGGTCTGGCAAATTTGCCGATAACGCAAAACACGCTGGACCTGCTGGAAAAAGCTGGACTGGGGCGGGCAATATTTAGCGAAGTTGATCCCAATCCAAACGAAATTAATCTGGAAGCCGGAGTTAAAGCCTATAATGATGGGGGCCATGATGGCGTGATTGCTTTTGGTGGTGGTTCGGGGCTGGATTTGGGCAAAATGGTAGCCTTTATGGCTGGCCAAACCAGACCGATCTGGGATTTTGAAGATATTGGCGATTGGTGGACCAGAGCTGATTCGGATGCCATTGCCCCGATCATTGCAGTGCCAACGACTGCTGGCACCGGCTCGGAAGTCGGGCGAGCCAGTGTGATAACCGATAGTAAAACCCATGTGAAAAAAATAATATTTCACCCGAAGGTTTTGCCGAGCGTTGTTATAGCTGATCCGGAATTAACTATTGGCATGCCACAAATTATAACCATTGGCACTGGCATGGACGCTTTTGCCCATTGTCTTGAAGCTTTTTCTTCTCCCCATTATCACCCCATGAGTCAGGGCATTGCTCTGGAGGGGATGCGTCTGGTCAAGGATAATCTGCATAAAGTTGTGGCTGATGCGTCTGACCTGGATGCGCGCGCCCATATGATGAGCGCGGCGATGATGGGCGCGACAGCTTTTCAAAAAGGCTTGGGGGCAATTCACGCCCTCTCCCACCCCATTGGCGCCGTTTATAATACCCATCATGGCATGACAAATGCTGTAGTTATGCCGCCGGTATTGCAGTTGAACCGTCCGATGATTGAAAAGCAAATCGGCGAAGCCGCCTCTTATATGGGAATTTTAGGCGGATTTGATGGTTTTTATGATTATGTAATCACTTTAAGGTCTGACCTTGGGGTTCCAGACAAGCTTTCCGGCCTTGGGGTTGATACCAATCGCATTGGTGAGCTGACGCAAATGGCCTTGAAGGATCCCTCATGTGGTGGCAATCCGGTGGAACTGACTGAAGAGAATGTGACAAAACTGTTTCAAGACTGTATTTAGAGCACAAGCGCTCTGAAAGCCTTGATTTGGGGTAAGATTGCTGGTCTTTGTCTAAGGTAACAGATATTGGGAATAAAACTCGGAAGGGAAAAAAGCATGAGCGAAATTACCCTTGCCCAGCGACTGGCACAAAGACTAAAGCAGGTGCGCAAAGACAAGGGGCTAAGCCTTGAGGCCACGGCAAAGCTTTCCGGAGTTTCGCGTTCCATGCTATCCCAGATCGAGCGCGGGGAATCCAGCCCGACAATTGCAACCCTTTGGAGCCTTACATCAGCATTGCAGTTGGATTTTGCCGGCCTTTTGGATGAAAACGACACATCTGAAAAGGCTGATATTGAAATCATGACCGCCACCAGAACACCAACTATAGATAGTCAGGGTGAAGGCTGCCGGATACGCATTCTCAGCCCGCCGGAACAGGCGGGAAAACAAGAGATTTATGAAATAACTCTGGCAAAAGGAGGGGCTCTGGTTAGCGAACCCCACCAAAATGGGTGTCAGGAACATCTGAGCTTACTTAGTGGAAATATAGAAATATCTGCTGGCAAAGATAGTAAAAATCTAAGCGAAGGGGACACTGCCCGCTATCGGGCCGATTGCCCCCATGCCATTCGATCTTTGGGCGGCCCTGCCAAAGCAATTCTGGTGGTTTTGAATTCATAAAATCCGTTTAAACCAGGGATTTTTTGGGCACAATTTTGATACTCGATACAAAATACTTGGCGTGGATGAAAACCTAGCTGAATTCAAGTAAAATTTTCACTCATCACTTATACGTAAATCCACCTCGAAATTAGCTTTGATACCATCAAATACTACGCCACGCAGTAAGTATCACTAGAGCAATTTTGGTTGGAATTTACTTGTAATTACAATGACTAAACTAAAGTACAACAATGGGGACAAATAGCTTAATCGGTGATGGTGGCACTTATGAAAATTTCTTGACAGAACGATTTTACTTGTTCAGTATTATTCAGTATTTTTCAATAAGGTTCATTAACTTTCGTTAGTATTCAGTATTGTTTGTACCAGTCGTTTTGAAAAGGGCTTGGCAATCTTGTAATTGACCTAGTAATTGACAATGGCGGCTTTGCGGGGGATAGTTTTGGTGGAGGAACTTTAAAACAAAACACCCCCCGAACTGGGCGTAAATACAAAAAGTTGTTTGTTGGCACCGGGCTGATGGCTGGTGAGATGCTATTTGATTTTTTGCTGACTTAAAACTGCAATATGCTTGGTGCAAAGACTAAAAGTAAAAGAAAAAACAGTGAGGAATTATTATGAAACGAATACTTCTTTCAGGCGTCGCGCTTATGGCGTTGACCGGCTTTGCGCAAGCAGCGCAAAATGGCGGTTGCCCGGCAGTGACAGTCGCCGATATGCAAGGGGTCGCCGCAGGCGCCTATCCACAACAATATGAATTAGCAGAATTTGAAGAGCTGGCAGGCTGCGATCTTACATTCTCTGCCAACCCTGATATTGCTACCCTAAACGCAAAAATCCGGGGTAATGGTGACTTACCACCCCTTGCCGAACGGCTTCCTGAAGAACCGTTGGTAGTTGCTCCTTATGATTCCATAGGCAAATATGGCGGCACATTTGATATGCTATCAAATGCCACCGAATCTGGAACATCCGATCTGCTTTCTGTACGCCACGTAAACTTCGTGCGTTATTCAGATGATCTGCAAACCATTGTGCCAAACGTCGCCAAAGGTTGGGAATGGAATGATGATTTTACGCAACTGACATTCTTCTTGCGCGAAGGCCAAAAATGGTCAGACGGTTCTCCTTTCACTGCTGAGGATGTAAAATTCTGGTATGATAACCTGCTAATGGATACCAACGTAAAAGCTACTCCTCCGGGATATGCACTGGTAGCCGGTGAGCGTATGCAAGTTGTGGTAATTGATGAGCATACTGTGCGTTTTGATCTGCCATCTCCAAAACCGGGCCTGTTGAGCCAGTTTGCTACCAGCTTTGCCCAGGGGTTTCAGCCCAAGGCCTTCCTTGGTCAGTTCCACCCAAATATCAACCCCGATGCGGATGCGTATGCTCAATCGCTAGGTTTTGAAAACGGCTATGCTGCAATTGCTGCCTATTATGGCAATTCGGACTGGACAGACACCCCAACGCCAATGCTTTCCCAACCTGAAATTGTTGCCGGGTTGCCAAAAGACGTAATGCCTACGCTTGAAGCATTCATTACTGTGTCCGACACAACTGAAGGGCGCCGCTATGTGGCAAATCCATACTTCTTCCAAGTGGATACCGCAGGCAACCAACTGCCCTATATCAGCGAGCAGAGCGAAATTTTTATCTCTGAAAATGAAGTTCGTATCTTAAAGCTGGTCAATGGCGAAGTTGATTATAAACTGCAATCTCTTAGCCTTCCTTCAGCTCCACTGCTGCTGGAAAATCAGGAAAAAGGCGATTATACCGTCGAGCTTATTCCATCAATCGGAATGGTCACTTTTGCTTTTAATGTAACTTCACAAGATCTGGGCAAACGCGAATTGTTTGGCGATATTAAATTCCGCAAAGCCATGTCAATCGCCATGAACCGGGACGAGCTGAATGAAGTTGTGTACTTTGGGCTTGGTGAACCACGCCAATATGTTGGTTTCTCACCGGCACCAGAATTTATTGATGCAGAAACCCGCAATTTTGCTATAGGATTTGATCCAGATGGTGCCATGGCACTTCTTGATGAAATCGGCATGGTTGATACGGATGGTGATGGTTTCCGTGAATTGCCAAATGGCGAAAAGCTGGTGATTAACCTGCAATTCTCAACCCAAGGCACCTCTAGCCAGTTGGTTGAACTTGTTGGCCAACAATGGGCAAATGTAGGTGTTCAGAGCACGGTTAAAGAAGTGACCGATGATGAATATCGCTCGGCTCAGTCTTCCAACCAGCTTGATGTGGGCATGTGGAACAAAGGAATGCCATTGGCTGTTACGCTTGGCAACCCGAAACTATGGACTCCACCATTCGATGATTATTTCAGCGCCCGTACAGGAATGCTGTGGGGAGAATGGGTGGATTCCAATGGTGCTGCCGGCGTAGAGCCACCAGCATATGTCAAGCAGATCGACGAGGACATCAATACCTTCCTTGGACTGCCTGCTGGATCACCGGAATCTGATGCACTTGGAGCCAAACTTGCCAAGGCTATGTCTGACAGCCTGCTGTTTATTGGCACTGTCAATGCACCAGGACCGGTTTATCGCCGCAACGCGGTCAAGAACCTGCCAGTATTCAAAACATGGGGATTTGAATTCTACCGGACTTATCCATACCGCGGTCCGCAGTGGTATTTGGACGAGTAGGTTTTTGAACGAATAATTACTTGTTCAAACAAGTTCATAAAAATTTTAACGGGCGGCTTCGGTCGCCCGTTACGATAAAAGACAAACACAAATAAATTCAAATGGAGTTTGTGGATAATTAGTTAAGCCATACCGACATTATCTGATTATCCACAGGCCCCTAAAAACTACTGCTAGCGCAATCGATTTTTTTGCGAATATAACGGTAGTTTTTCGACGTCTAAAAACAAATAGCACTAATAAAGGAGGAAGACGATGCAGGGGATAAATGTATAAATTTGCACAATTTGCCTTGGTACGTGCCACTATGGCGGTATTTACCATGATTGTTGTTTCGTTCATCGTTTTTTCATTGATGGAACTGGTTCCCGGAGATTGTGCCGAGCGCTATCTGGCTTTCAAAAACACCCAGGGCAGTGCGATTTCCATTGCTGATATTGAAAATGAAAGGGTGCGTCTTGGGCTTGACCGCCCCTATATGGTGCGCTGGGGAGACTGGATAGTAAATGCCTTTCGAGGCGAATTCGGCGACAGTTGTATTTTGCGTGTTGATATTTCCCAATTGTTGGGTCAGAAATTCTGGCTCAGCCTTGGCATCACACTCTCTGCGCTTGTACTATCCTATTCAATTGCCATTCCCGTTGGCATTATTTCTGCCACTTCCAACAACCCTTATTTGAACAATTCCCTGCGTCTTGTCAGCTATCTTGGCTTGGCACTGCCAAACTTCTTGTTGGCACTAATGATAATGTTGTTTTCGACCATGGTTTTTGGCGACACCCTCACGGGACTTTTCTCCAATGAGTTTCGAGACGCACCCTGGTCATTTGCCCGAGCGATGGACTTTTTATCACGAGCCTGGCTACCGGTGGTTATTCTTGGCTGGTCTGCAACCGCTTTTGCGATCCAGACCGTGCGCGCATTAATGTCTGACGAAATCGGCAAACTTTATGTAACTGCAGCGCGAGCGCGTGGTGTTTCGGGGGGAAGATTACTTATGCGCTATCCGGCCAAGCATGCGCTGACACCAATCATTAATTCCCTTGGGTTTGATCTCAACAGAATTTTTAACGAATTACCGATTGTGGCGCTTATTTTAACCCTGACCGAGGCAGGCTCGCTGTTGATCGAAGCTCTAGCCAGATCAAACGATCAGCAACTGGCCGGAGCGATCATTTTCATGCTGACGGCCAGCATCGTTACCATAAATTTTTTGACCGATATTGCGCTGGCGCTGACAGATCCGCGCATCCGCCGAAGCATCATAGGATAGGGGATCATGGCAGAGGTGAAAAATATCTATAAAGTTCAAGACCAAAAGCTCAAGGAGGCATATTTTACCGCTGGGCAGGGGCAGTTAATCTGGGCACGGTTCAAAAAGCAAAAGTCGGCAATGGCCGGTGCATTCGTACTTATACTTCTGATTATGTCAGGGATTTTTGCCCCATTCATCACCCCTTATGAACCAACGATTGCCGGGCGTAACGAAACCTATTTGAATGGGGCGCCACAAATACCCAAATTCTGCGATGAAAATGGCTGCTCCTTAAGGCCGTTTATTTATTCTTTTGAGCGCACCCGCTCGCTTGCCACCAATTTTCGCTGGGAAACCGAAATAAACCGCGATAAAAGACGATATGTGCAATTTTTTGTTCAAGGTTCCGAATATAAATATTTCAATTTCAATGTGAACCTGCCGGGAAAAGCTCTGGATTTCAGGGTCCCTGGCCTGACTTTCAACATACATTTGTTTGGAGTTAACGAGGGGCAGATCCACATTTTTGGCACCGATGCGACGGGTAAGGACATTTTTTCAAGGACATTATTTGCCATCAATACATCATTGGCAGTGGGTACGATCGGGGTGCTAATTGCCTTCGTTCTTGCTTTAGCGATCGGGGGAATGTCGGGATATTATGGGGGCTGGATAGATTCATTTTTACAAATGCTCACCGATGCGGTTCGAACGATACCGGCAATTCCACTATTCATGGCCATCGCCGCCTTTATCCCTGATACGTGGAGTGCCGAACTTCGATTTTTCTTTATATCAATAATGCTCGGGTTTATTGGCTGGCCAACCTTGGCACGACGGGTAAGAACCCATTTATTAACCGAGCGTAATCAGGAATATGTGTTGGCAGCGCAATTGTGCGGAGCTTCAGCAGGACATGTTATTAGAAAGCATTTGCTGCCAAGTTTTACCTCTTATATCATTGTCGATCTTATCATTACCTTCCCCTATATGGTGCTTTCCGAAACGGCGCTGAGCTTTATTGGTCTTGGCCTTAAAGATCCGGTGAACTCGCTTGGGGTGATGTTGCAAAGTGTTACCAATGCCGATGTGATGCTAAATTATCAGTGGTATTTCATTCCGGTGATCGTTTTTATTATTCTGGTTTTAGCCTTTGTATTTGTCGGAGACGGTTTGCGCGATGCGGCTGACCCTTATGGAGATGCCAGCAAATGAGCCGGTTATTAGATGTAGAAAACCTGACACTGCAATTTGACACGGATGAGGGGCGCATTACCGCTGTTGATGATGTATCCTTTAGCCTTGAAGCCGGGCAGGTTATGGGCTTGGTGGGAGAGAGCGGATCGGGCAAATCAGTGACTGCCAAGGCCCTGATGAAGCTCAACCCCCCTAATGCAATTTATGGCGAAAAAACCCGAATAACCCTGCATCTGGATGATGGGCCAATAGAAATAATGGACCTGAAAACCACAACAGACTTAAAAGTTATACGTGGCGGGGCCATATCAATGATATTTCAGGAGCCAATGGCCAGCTTTGCCCCGGCAATAACCATTGGCGACCAGATGACCGAACAATTGCAAATTCATACGGATATGTCGATTAAAAAGGCCACAGAAGTTTCCATAGAAATGCTCGACAGGGTTGGGATTTCCGATGCTTCGAGCCGTTTCAAACAGTTCGCATTTGAGCTTTCGGGCGGCATGCGCCAACGGGCTATGATTGCGATGGCGCTTTCGACAAATCCAAAATTGCTGATTGCTGACGAGCCAACAACGGCGCTTGATGTAACCATTCAGGCTCAGGTTATCGACCTGATGAAAGATCTGGTGGATGATTTTGGTATGGGCATAATTTTTATCACCCACGATCTGGGAGTAATTGCCCAAACTGCTGATCATGTGGCGGTAATGTATTTGGGACGGCTGGTTGAACAAGGTCCGGTGCGCGAAGTTATTCGCACCCCTGCCCACCCATATACAAAAGGATTGATTGCCGCCCTACCCCGTATGGATGATCTGGATGCTCCTTTAGAGCCGATCCCGGGAGATATTCCCTCGCCTTTGGAAAGACCGCCCGGCTGCGTTTTTAATACCAGATGCCCGGTGGCAATTGATGGCATCTGCTCAACCGAAGTACCCTCGTTTTATGATGTGAGCAACAAACACAAGACTGCTTGCCATCTGGTAGAACGGGAGGCACACGGCAAATGAGTGAAACAACCAATAAAACTCCACTAATTTCAGTTAAAGACCTTAGCGTACATTTTGGCCTGCGCGGTGGCGGCTTTGGCAAAAAACCGGTGGTACGAGCCGTAGAAGCGGTGAATATTGATATTGCTCCAGGCAGCTTTTTTGGACTTGTTGGGGAATCCGGTTCTGGCAAAACCACCCTTGGGCGCGCCTTGTTGCGCGCCGTGCCAATAACTCGCGGCAAGCTGACCTATGATGACGGGGAAAAACAATATAATTTGGCAAAAATTCAAAAAGAACAGTTAAAAGACTATCGCTCGCGGGCACAATTGATATTTCAGGATCCCTATGCCGCCCTAAGCCCACGCATGACTGTTCGTGATATTATAGCCGAACCTCTAGAGGTAATGAAGCTTACAAACAGTAGAGAAGAAACCGACGAGCGGGTTCGTGAAATTGCTGATAAATGCCGCCTAAACCTTGAACATTTGCGCCGTTTTCCCCACGCATTTTCAGGTGGCCAGCGCCAACGCATTTCCATTGCCCGCGCTCTGGTATCGCGGCCTAAATTTGTGGTGGCCGATGAGAGTGTGGCGGCTTTGGATGTTTCGATACAGGCCGACGTGCTTAATCTGCTAAAGTCCATCCAGCAGGAAATGGGGCTGACATTTTTATTCATCTCCCACGACCTTAGTGTTGTCGCTCATATTTGTGATTATGTAGCAGTTATGTATCTGGGGCGACTAGTAGAAACCGCTCCAACCCGGCAATTGTTTGCGGCACCCAAGCACCCATATACAAAAGCGCTATTGTCAGCCATTCCATCCCTTGACCCCGATGATCGTGGCAAGGCACAAAAGCTGGAAGGGGAGATCCCCTCGCCCACCAATCCGCCGCCGGGATGTAAATTCCAAACCCGCTGTCCGTTCGCCATCGATATTTGCAAAAAGGACGAACCCGAGCTGCAAGTAGCGGCTGAAAACCATAATGTGTCCTGTCATCGCTGGAAAGAATTGATGGAGTAATTTTTTGTGAAAATTCTGGTTATCGGTGGCGGTCTTGTTGGCATACAGAGCGCATATTTCTTGCTACGCGACGGCCATGAAGTGACGCTGGTTGAACGGCGAAACAAGATTGCGATGGAAACCAGTTTTGCCAATGGCGGACTGGTTACCCCAAGTCATGCCGCTCCCTGGAATTCGCCGGGAATATTAAAAACTCTCCTCGGATCCATGGGCAAAAAAGATGCCTCAATTCGTTTCAAGTTGAGTGCACTTGGGGGATATATTGGCTGGGGAGCTCGCTTTATCCGCAATTCGACCCGTGCCCGCTATAACCAGACCATAGAGAGAAATTTTTCTTTGGCCCGTTACAGCCAGCAATGTTTTCACCAGCTACTTGAGCAAGCTCCCGTAGATTTTTTTCACCAACAGCATGGCTCGATGATGGTCTATTCTTCCATCACCGGATTTTTGGAGGCAAGCGAGCGCTTTGAAGAATTAAGACGAGCTGGTGTTAATGTGCAGATTTGCAATAATGACGAGCTGGTGGAGCGCGAACCAGCTTTAGACACCACCCGCCATAAATTGGCAGGGGGCGTGTATTTTGCAGATGATGAACATGGTGATGCCCATAATTTCACCTGTTCACTAGCAAAATATCTTGGCCAAAACGGGGTGAATTTTCTTACCGGCGTCACTGTTGAAGGGTTTATTCGCTCTAGCAAAAAAATTGCGGGGGTCAAAACAGACCAAGGGGATATAAAAGCAGATGCTATAGTGCTGGCTGGGGGACATTGGAGCACTGCCCTATTAAAAAACCTCGGTATCAATCTACAATTAAGACCCGTTAAGGGGAGTTCGCTAACCTTTAAGCTTCCCGATTGGCAGGGCGCGCCCAAAATTCCGGTTGTTGATGATGATTTGCACGTGGCTGTCACCCCATTGCAAAACTCAATCCGCATCGTGGGAACTGCTGAATTTTGCGGATATTCTCCAGAGATAGATCCGGCTCGAATGGCTATGTTATTGCGCTCAGGCATTGCCATTTATCCGCAATTGGAAAAACAGCTTTCCGGCATCAAGCCCGAGTTGGAATGGTCAGGCCATCGCCCGATGACCCCTGACTGCATGCCAATATTGGGAAAATGCGGATTTGACAATTTATTTTTGAACACAGGCCATGGATATCTGGGCTGGACTACCGGCACCGGCACAGCAAAAATTGTTGCTGATATGATAGCAAAAAGAAAGCCGCAAATCAGCGCCCAATATTATAGCATTAATCGATTTTAGCCCGCCGGCGCGAGGCATATCAAGCCCGCCGGCGCGAGGCCACTCTAGCCCGCCGGCGCGAGGCGTATCAAACCCGCCGGCGCGAGGCAGACAAAGCCCTTTAACAGCCAAGATTTTTTATCAAGGATTATAATTCATCGCTCCCTTAGATGTAATCCCGATACTGCTCAGAGTCCCGTTCTGGTGGCTCATGCGTAAACTGAGCAATTTTTGTGTCAGGCGCAACAAAACAGGCGCGAAGGCCGGGTCATCTGCCAAATTATTCATCTCGAAAGGGTCGGATTCAAGGTCAAATAATAGCGGATCCAGCCCACCGTTAAAATGCACCAGTTTGAACTTTTCTTCACGCAAAATTGCCAAATTAGCATCATCAAGGCGGATACCAAGCTCTGTTTGCCAGATTGTCGGCTTGATCGGATCACCAAAATCCAGCTCCAGATGCACACAATCGCGCCAGGCTTCAGGTTCTTTTCCAGCTAAAAACCCTTGCAGGGATTTTCCATCCATTTCGGGCGGAATTGGCATATCAATATAATCAAGAATAGTTGGCGTTATATCAACCGATTCTGTTAGGGCCGTAACTACCGATCCGTGTTGCATGGAGTTTGCTGGATCGCGAATAATCAATGGAACCTTAAAGGCGGGATCAAACACATTCTGCTTGCCCCACATATAATGATCGCCGAGCAGTTCCCCATGGTCGGCCTGAAGAACTATCATTGTATTATCATATTGCCCGCTGGTTTTGAGAAACTCCACAACCCGGCCAATATGAGCATCAACCTCGCTGGCCATGCCCAGATAAACCGCCCGCAACATCTGGATATCATCATCATTGTTTGGGTCCACCTGATCTTCGCAGCCCAGCACCATGTTTTTAGCCCCACGATATTTGGCAGCGCAGCGCAAAAACGGATGCACATCCATTTCGCGCTGTTTTGTTGTCATACGGGCAGGTAATGGCAGGTTTTTGCCCTTATACATTTGATTATAGGGAGCTGGTGCAACAAGGGGAGGATGGGGACTTATATAGGTCAAAAGTGCAAACCAGTCTTGGTCAGTGCGCACCGACATCTCAGAAATAAACCGATCGGTCAAAAAGGCAGTGCCGCTATCCTGTGCACTATAAATGGCCGGATCATCGGGTTTGGGGGCATCTTCAGGGTTTTTGGGCACCGGATGATAAATTTTGTGCAAGTCATTAATATCATACCCCTTGGCCAAAAGATCAGCCCGCCATGGATAGGAACCACGCCAGCGCATTTCTAGAATCTCACGAAATCCGGGCAATATGTTTTCATCAGATTGCAAATCAGGATCATTGGGGTGCAGCCCTCGTGGGTCAAAGCTGGTATCGGTATAGCCAAATAAAAGCGGCTCATAGTTTTTTTTGCGCGCCTCAAGAGCAATATTTGAAATCCCGTTTGCCAAGGGGGTTCCGTTGCGAACCGAGCGGTGATTCATGGCATAAAGCCCGGTAAAAATACTGGCTCTGGAGGGGCCGCAGGGATTAACCACCGAAAAATGTGAGGTAAAAGTCACCGCTTCTTTTTTAAGGGCATCAATATTGGGCAAATCGACATGGGCGCCCAGTGCGCCTTCAACACAATCAGCACGCAATTGATCAATTATAATAATCAGGATATTTTTTGCCTTAGCCACAATATTTTTCCTCACAAAGATACAGAAATATTTGACACTGCAACAACATAACAATCATCGCGTCAATACAGATAAAGGCCAAAAGGCAAATTAAAATGCAAGAAGGCAAATTGATGTTGCCATTTTATCGATTTAGCCACAAAACCGCCCAAAATTAACAACAAACCCATAATAACCCATAAAATTACCACATTTTCAACCAAAAACCCTCGACTTTAGTGCTAAAATGTGGTTTCTGGTCGAATCCATAAAACCTATAATTCTCCATCAATTTACCTTGTGCAGGGCCACTTATGCCACTCAAAGAAAATCAGCAAAAATCCGGCAGTGAGCGCAAAACGCACCGCTCGCTGGAGCTACTTGATACCTTGCGGCGGCTCGGTGGCTCGGCCCGCACCTCGCATTTGGCCGACATAATGAATGTTTCAGAGGAAACTGTGCGCAGGACGGTAAAAAAACTCTCCAAGGACGGCACGGTTTCGCGTGCCCATGGCGGGGTTTATCTGGCCCTTGAGCAAAGCTCTTCCCCCACCCACCTGCGTATTCGCGACCAATCAGACCAAAAGTATAAAATGGCCACCATTCTAGGCGAAATGATAGATGATGGAGCATCATTGTTTCTTGATGTCAGCTCGACAACAATATTTGTTGCCGAAGTGCTCAGAGTCAAAAAAAACCTGACGATCGTCACCAATTCTCTATCCATAGCCCAGATATTGATGAACCATAATCAAAACCGGGTATTTGTGGCCGGTGGCGAATTGCAAGACGATTTGGGGGGGGCATTTGGCAGTATTACCCAAAAATTTGTCGAAAAATTCACATTGGATTTTGCTATCCTCTCAACCAACGCCATTGATGAGAAGCGAGGGTTTTTGCTTAATAATCCAATGGAGGCGGAACTGGCGCAAACTTTTATTGCCCAGGCACAAAAAAACATAATGCTGGCCGATAGTTCAAAACTGGGCCGAAGAGCACCAATTCTTGTTTGCAACCCGGCTGAAATTGATTGTTTTATTACCGACCTGCCACTGGAAGAAAGTTTTTCTAAAGCAATGAAAAACTGGGAAATAAAAGTTTGCACAGCCCACGAAAATAAAGGGCCGGCAAACTGTAACTTTACATCCGAAAAAAAAGAGGTTTCCGGTCTATCTGCCGAAGAATCGAAAAAAAAGAAACACAAATGAACAAGACTTGTAACAAAAAATTCCGTTTCACCTTAGGGAATAATATTCTGGGGAATTGCCGGTGACCATTTTAGTATTTTTGCTCAATCTTGCTGGCGCCACCATGTTGCTGCTGTTTGCGGTGCGCATGGTGCAAACGGGTATTGAGCGCGCCATGGGGCCCGGCTTTAAGCGCATAATCACCAAGCACAAGGATAGCAGGTTCCGCACCGCCATGGCCGGAGTTTTGCTGGCCGTAGTTCTGCAAAGCGCCACAGCTTCCACTCTATTGGCTGCTGGCTTTACCGGCTCTGGCCTACTCACACTCGCTGGTGGGCTGGCGGTTGTGCTAGGTGCGGATTTTGGTTCGGCAATGGTTATTCAGGTTCTCACCTTTGATTTACGTTGGATGATCCCGGTATTGCTGGTTAGTGGCGGCTATTTTTTCTTGAAATCGTCCGGGCAGACCTTGCGGCAAGTGGGGAGAATTTTGCTCGGGGTAGCCTTTATTCTGCTGGCTTTGCGCCTGATTGGCGAGGCCATGACCCCTATTCGAGACGGAGATTTTCTTCCTGCAATCGCTGGTTATCTTGAAGCTGATTATGTGACGGCCTTTCTTGTAGGCGCTGCTATTACCTTCGTCATGCATTCAAGCGTTGCGGCAATTTTGATGTTTATTACGTTTGTATCCATTGGAGTGTTGCCGGTATTTGCCGGTGTTTCGCTAATTCTTGGTGCCAACCTTGGCAGTGCATTATTGGCTATCTGGCTTTCGCGCGGCATGGAAAACAAAGCTCGTCGGGTGCCGCTTGGAAACTTGTTCCTGCGTGGAACCGGCGCAATTTTAGCCCTGATACTGGTTAATAACACCCCTGTTCTATCATTGCTTGCAGCATTCTCCGGTGGACAAATCCTGGTTTCGGTCCACCTGATTTTCAATATAGTATTGCTATTTATAGCCCTACCTTTTGTGGGACTTTTAGAGGCTCCCTTAAAGGCTATACTGCCAGACCCGCTTTCTTCAGATACGCCTGACCCCTTGAAACCGGTTAGCGCCCTTGATGATAACGTAATTGATAACCCGCAAATGGCGATTGCCAGTCTGACCCGTGAAGTCTTGAGGATGAGCGAGATCGTGGAAATGATGGCGCGTCCGGTGATGGAACTCTATGAAAGCGGAGACAATGAGCGGATTAAAACCCTGCAATTGCTGGATAAAAGTGTAAACTCGGCCCTGAGCGATATTCGACGCTATGCGGCAAAAATTCCATTGGATAAAATGAACAAGAGCCAATCGCGCCATGTACGCGAATTGACCGAATATTCGATAAATCTTGAAGTTGCAGGCGACATTGTTGCCAAAAAACTGTTACATTTAGCCAAGACGAAGGCTTTAAAACGCCTAAAATTCTCCACTGCCGGATGGGATGAATTGCAGAATTTGCATGCTCGGGTTATCGCCAATATGGGGCTGGCATTCAATGTGTTGCTAACCGAGGATATTGATTGCGCGCGCATTTTGATGGAAGAAAAATCCAGCATGACCAATAAAGAGCGCAAAAGCCGTAAAAAACACCTCAAACGCCTAAGAGAAGGCTATGAGGATAGTTTTGAAAGTAGCGATATACATCTGGAAACATTGCGGGCTTTAAAAGACCTGAACTCACAAATCGCCGCTGTCGCCTATCCAATATTGTATAGGGGTGGCCAATTGCTGGACACCAGACTAGTGGAAGTTCTGGACGAGGCCGCCGAATAATAGAGGTTTTGACTTTTAAAAGCCCAAAAAAAACAAAACATAGTTTTAACCGGATTGTGAAAACATACATATACCGGACGACTTGACCTATTCTGGTTCGATATATATAAAAAATTCATATTCATGAAAACTAGATGCTTTTTGTGAGCGCTATTTCCTCGTTATGGTTGAAAATTATGAACGTAAAAACCCTTTGCCTAGCGATTTTGTACAAGCGGGAAACCACCGGGTACGAAATCAGAAAAATGTCGACAGAAGGGGAGTTCGCCTATTTTGTTGACGCTTCCTATGGCTCGATTTACCCGGCTTTGGCAAAACTGCAACAAGAAGACCTGCTGGATTGTCGTATTGAACAACAAGATGGCCGTCCGGCCAAAAAAGTCTATTCAATCACTGAAAAAGGCCGAACAAGCTTTCGCCAATCTTTGTTCAGCGATCTGGGCGATGACATTTTTAAATCTGAATTTTTGCTATTTGCCCGCTTCGCCGATGAGTTGCCAGCCTCGCTGGTTCGACTGCGTCTCGAAGAGCGGATTTCCTGCCTGAATTGTGAAATTGAAGAAATCGAGAAAATGCGCACTGATGATATGAGCGCCAGCGATTTGTGGGTATTAAATCACGGAGTAAAATGCCTAAAGGTTGCAAGAGACGATATTGCCAACCATATGGATGATCTGATTGCACTGGCACAACCGGATAATACGCAGATTTTGGCTACTGAAAAGCCCGTGGCTGCAGAGTAGAGGGTTTCACAAATGATGCGTTATATTATGTCCTACGGGGCAGCTCTGGTAATAATTTTGATAATTGGTGTCTGGCTTGCCAGTGGTACGCTTATTCAGGGCGGAAAAGGCCCTGGAAATGGCGAGCGGGAAATTATCAGCATAATCGAACCTGATGATAATGGTCCGGTAAGGAAAATATTTACTGCACTGGGCCTGGCACCCAAAGAAGAGCCTTCCCCAACTTCGGATACTGTGGCTACAAACGGACAAAATGGTGCAAGCTCCACAAAGGATACTACTCTAGCTGGAGAAGAAACTGGCTCCGCAGAAAAACTGCAAACGGTGCGCTATGAAAACTTTAGCGCCCAAATTATGCCGATTGAAGTAAATGTACGCGGGCAAACCCAGGCCAATGCGGTAGTTTCCGTAAGAGCAGAAACCAGCGGCTTAGTAAAGCAAGTGCTTGTAAACAAGGGGCAAGTGGTTGCTCCTGGCGATTTGCTTTGTTCAATTGACAAGGGAGCAAGGCAAGCAAGGCTGGCGCAGGCAACCGCTACTTTAGCGCAGGCTCAAAGCGCCAAGGCGCAGGCACAAGCCGATTTTGATACCAATTTTTCTTTGCGGGAAAAACAATTGGTTCCTGCTAATACTGCCCGCCAGTTTGAAGTATCTTTGCGCGCTGCCAATGCTTCGGTGCGCTCGGCAATTGCTTCACTTGACGAAATTGAAACTGACCTTGCCAATACTGACATCAGGGCAGAAATCGACGGAATTATTCAGGATCCATTGGCCAATGTTGGTGATATGCTTGGCTCTGGCGGTATTTGTGCCACCATTGTGCAATTTGATCCCATGTTGTTTGTGGGGCAAGTTTCTGAAACCAAAATCAATCTGATCAAAGCAGGCCTACCCGCCTCTGTAACGACAATTACCGGCAAAAACATTTTGGGCACGGTCAGATATATCGCTGCCAGTGCTGAAAGGGCCACCAGATCCTTTGAAATAGAAATAGAGCTGGAAAATTCCGATGGGCAATTACGTGACGGAGTAACGGCCACCGCAACAATCATAGTTGGTAATATACCGGCCCAGCTTATTCCCCAATCTGCTTTAACGCTTGAAACCGATGGAACACTTGGCGTGCGTATTTTGCTGGATGACATAGTCAGCTTTCGCCCCATTCAAATTGTTGGCGACGCGACAACAGGCGTTTGGGTTAGAGGGCTACCCCAAGAGATGAAGCTGATTACGCTGGGGCAGGAATATGTCAAAGACGGGCAAAGGGTTTTGGCTACGCTTGATACTCGGGAAAATCTCGCCGCACAAAAAATCATTGAAACGGGGTCTGCATCATGATGAATGCACTCGAGGCTATTTTGCGGCGGCCACGTGTGGTCATCACCATAATGCTGCTCATGTTGGTTGGTGGAATTTCTGCCTATATCAATCTGCCCAAGGAAAGTCAGCCGGCTATCAATATACCGTTTTTTTATGTTTCGGTGACCCAGACCGGTCTTTCCCCCTCGGATTCCGATCGCTTGCTGGTGCGCCCGCTTGAAACAGAGTTGAGCAATATCAATGGTCTAAAAAGCATGCGCTCGACCGCTTTTAACGGTGGCGCTTCGGTTATACTGGAATTTGATGTTAATTTTGACAAGGACAAAGCCTTTCAAGACGCCAAAGATAAGGTAGATCGTGCCATCAGCTCCTTACCCGAAGACGCAACAGACCCGACTGTAAATGAAATTTCTATGAATGATTTTGGTACCATTACAGTGGTTTTGTTTGGCGATATTCCTGATCGGGCACTGTATAGTTATGGCCGCGAGTTAAAAGATGCGCTTGAGGGCATACCCCAGGTTCTGGAAGTGGATTTGTCGGGGGACCGTGAGGAGGTTCTAGAAGTTGTTGTCGACCTGCTAAAACTTGAAAGCTACAATCTCACCACTTCCCAACTTTTTGATGCTCTGGCTCGCAATAATATGGTGGTTCCCGCCGGTGCGCTTGATACCGGTCAGGGGCGTTTTGCGGTGGAAGTTCCCGGATTGATCGAAACTGCTCAGGATGTTTTTAACCTGCCGATCAAAACCGATGGAGACACTGTTGTCACATTCTCGGATGTAGCAACCATTCAGCGCACTTTTAAGGACGCCACAGTATTTACCAGAGTTAACGGCGAGCCTGCTCTGGTACTTTCGGTTACAAAGCGGTTAAATTCCAATATTGTTGCCCTTTCGGATTCCGTGCGCCAGATCACCGACGATTTGTCAAAGGAGTGGCCGGTATCCTTGCAGGCCTCGTTTTTGCTCGATCAGGCCGCCATTGCGCTTGATATGTTTACCACCTTGCAATTTTCTGTACTAACAGCGGTGGTGCTGGTGATCATAGTAACGGTTGCACTATTGGGTTTGCGCCCGGCCCTAATGATTGGCCTCTCCATTCCCCTTTCGTTCATGATGGCGTTTTTATTCCTGCAATTCATGGGCATGACCATAAATATGATGATCATGTTCGGGCTGATTTTAACCGTTGGCATGCTGGTTGATGCAGCAATTGTTATCGTGGAATATTCAGAGCGAAAAATTTCTGAAGGCATGCCTCGCCGCGAGGCATTTATTCGCTCGGCCCAGATGATGTTCTGGCCCATTGCATCTTCAACCGCGACGACGCTGGCGGCATTTTTACCCCTGTTATTATGGCCCGGTATTATCGGTAAATTCATGTCCTACCTACCGATAATGGTGATTGTTACTCTTAGCGCATCATTTATCACTGCCATGATATTTTTGCCGGTTGTTGGTGCCTTGGTGGCGCGCAAAAAAGTTTCTGAAAAAGAAAAACAAGCCGCTATTGCCTTGAGTGGCACAAAAAACTTTGACATTTCAAAGATCAAAGGTGCCCTTGGAATTTATGTGCGGATTTTATCGTTTTTAGTACGCAGACCCCTGTTTTCACTATTTGTTGGCATAGGGCTTATCGTCTCCATATATGTGGCCTATTTCAACAATCCGACCGGCATGGTGGCGTTTCCCGAAATCGAACCGGAATTTGCAACCGTTGCAATAACCGGACGGGGAAACTATTCTCCGCTGGAAATTCGCGATATTTTAATAGAAGTCGAGCAAGCGGTGTTGCCCGTTAGCGGTATTAAAGACATGGTGCTGAATTTTGGCTCCAATGGCGCTGTTGCACCGGTGCCAAATGATACAATTGGCAATTTGCAACTGGAATTACTGCCCTATAAAGACCGCCGCCGGGCCAGCGAAATTTTTGCTGAAATCCGTCAAAATACTTCAAATATTTATGGCGTTGGGGTTGAAATGATCGCCCCCGAAGAAGGGCCACCAACCGGCAAGGATATCAGCCTTCGGGTTGCCTCGGAAAATTATGACGAAATAATCACGGTGGTAAAAACCATCAGGAATTATGTGGAACAAAATCTGGGCAATACCATTGATGTTGAAGATTCCACCCCCCTGCCCGGTATTGAATGGGAAGTTATTGTCGACAGGGGAAAAGCGGCCCGCTTTGGCATCGGGGTGCGCGAATTATCCCCTTATGTGCAATTGGTTACAAGTGGTGTGAAAATTGGCTCCTATCGGCCAAATGATGCTACAGACGAATTGGATATCCGCGTTAGACTGCCCAAAGACCAGCGCTCTTTTGATAGTCTGGATTCCTTGCAGATAATAACTCCTGACGGACAGGTTCCGGTTTCCAATTTCATTTCCAGACGCGCAGTGCCCGAAGTTCCCAATATGAGCCGCTGGGATGGCCTGTTTTACATGTCGATTCGCGCCAATGTAACGGGAATTGACCCAGAAACGGGCGAAACTATGCTGGCCCAGAAAAAGGTCGACGAGTTAAAAATGTGGGTTGAAAGCCAAGCATGGCCCGAAACCATTTCCTTCACCTTTGCCGGGGCAGACGAGCAAACCCAGGAAACCAACCAGTTTATGATGCAGGCGGGCTTTGGCGCCCTATTCCTGATGTTTTTAATTCTGCTAACCCAGTTCAATCGCTTTTATCAGGTGTTTATCACCCTATCTACCGTGATCATGTCCACCGCTGGCGTATTGCTGGGTATGATAATTACCGGACAGCCATTTTCAGCCATCATGACCGGCATCGGCATTGTTTCTCTCGCCGGAGTGGTAGTCAACAATTCTATAGTTTTAATAGATACCTATAACCGGCTGCTAAAAGACAATATCGAGCCGATTGCAGCCATTCTTATGACTGCGGCCCAGCGCACAAGGCCGGTAATGCTGACCACAATAACTACCATATTCGGCCTGCTGCCAATGGCCATTGGTGTCTCGATAAACTTCTTTGGCCGCACCATAGAACTTGGCGCCCCCTCAGGGGCATGGTGGACATTTCTTTCCACCGCCCTGATTTCCGGCTTGGCATTTTCAACATTTCTGACCCTGTTTCTGGTTCCGGTGCTGCTTACCGCTCCCGGTATCTGGAAAACCCAGATCAACAATGGCTGGGCCCGCACGGGGCGCTGGGCAGAAGCCATTGGCCGGCTGCTTACCGATAAAAACAAAACGATAACACCAAAAATACCGGCTGAAAAACTATCCCCCGCCATTGCCGAAAAAGCCGAAAACAGCAAAGCAAGCCTCAGTAAACAAAACATAGCTAAACAGACAAAAAACAATGCCGAAAAAACCATAACCGCCAAACACGCCGCTGAATAACAGTCTTCGGCTGTATCAGTCTTCGGCTGTATCAGTCTTCGGCTGTATCAGTCTTCGGCTGCACACCTAGTGTGGTTTACACATAATGCGGTTCACACATAATGCGGTTCACACGTAATGCGGTTCACACGTAATGCGGTTCACACGTAATGCGGTTCACAAATCGTGTTGTCCATTCGTCATATGGTATGCACTTTGTATTTACAGAAGAATATATAAGTTAGGGTCAGGATCTATTAAATTCGCTTCATTCTGTTTAAAAGAGGGTGTTTAGATAAGGCGAAACGATGCTAGATAATGTAAGTACCTTTTTGAGCACCTATTTGCTTTAGATGAATATCTATGTTTTAAACCCGCAAGGGCGCTCATTTTAAACCCGCAAGGGCGCTCCTGGATTTTGCTTTTGAATACGTTTCAAACCCTTGAATAGTATATACTATCCTTCATGTTTGCGCCTATTCATAAAACAAAATCCAGTGGCGCAGAATAAATGAATTTAACAGGTCCTGACCCTAAGCTTTGGGCAATTTATGCAGCAGGCCATCATCGTCTTTTGCCGTAACGCGGCGCAATTGCTCCTCGGCCTGATTGGCCTCCAGCTGGCGCTGCCACATCTGGGCATATAGACCTTTTTGCTCCAGCAATTGACCATGGCGACCCCGTTCGCAAATCTGCCCCTCTTTAAGCACGATGATCTCGTCGGCATTAATCACCGTTGAAAGCCGATGGGCAATGACAAGCGTAGTGCGGTTTTGCGAAACAGCATCAAGCGCCGATTGAATATCACGCTCGGTCTGGGTATCAAGGGCCGATGTTGCCTCATCCAAAATCAGGATCGGAGGCGATTTGAGAATGGTACGGGCAATGGCCACCCGTTGTTTTTCGCCCCCCGATAATTTCAAGCCACGCTCGCCAACCGCTGTATCATATCCCTTGGGCAGGGTTTTGATAAATTCAGATATCTGGGCCATGGAAGCAGCCTGGCGAACTTCTTCATCCCCAGCACCAGGGCGACCATAGGCAATATTATATTCAATGGTTTCGTTAAACAAAACCGTGTCCTGGGGGACCATGCCAATTGCAGCGCGCAAGGATTTTTGGGTAATATCGCGCACATCCTGACCATCAATGCTCACCCGCCCCTCTGCCACATCATAAAAACGATATAGCAGCCGCGAAAGGGTCGATTTTCCGGCCCCCGATGGCCCGACAACGGCAATGGTTTTGCCGGCCGGAACTTCAAAACTGACATTTTTTAAAATCGGGCGATCAGAATCATAATGAAAAGAAACATTATCGAACTTGATGACAGGCCCTGAAATTTCCAAGGCTTTGGCATCAGGTTTATCAACAATTTCAGGGTCTTTATCCAGCAGCAAAAACATTTCTTCAATATCGGCCAGACCCTGACGAATTTCACGATAAACAAAACCGATGAAATTTAGTGGGCGATAAATTTGCAGCATAAAAGTATTGATCAGAACAAAATCACCAATACTAAAGCGGCCCGAAAGCACCCCGCTGGCTGAATAAACGCCTATCAAGGTCATGCCAATCCAAAAAATCACTCCCTGGCCAAAGTTCAAAAAGCCAAGGGACGACCACATTTTAATCGCCGATTTCTCATATCCGACCATAGAATCATCAAACCTTTTGGCCTCCATTTCCTCATTGCCAAAATATTTTACCGTTTCATAATTTAGCAAACTATCCATGGCTTTAGAGTTGGCATCCGTATCGCTATTATTCATATCGCGACGAATGCCGATGCGCCAATTGCTGGCCCGAACAGTGAACCAGATATAAAACCAGATGGTCAAAACCAGCCCTGCCAACAGGGTAAAACCGAACATAAAGGTAAATATCAAGCCGACAATAATAAACTCAACCAGCGTGGGGGCAGTGTTTAGCATAGTGAAGCGCACAATGGTTTCTATACCCTTGGTTCCGCGCTCGATAACTCTGGAAAGACCGCCAATGCGGCGCTGAAGATGAAACCTCAGGGACATTTTGTGCAGGTGGGAAAAAGTTTCAAACGCCAGACTGCGAACCGCATGCTGGCCAACAGCTGCGAAAAGAACATCGCGCAATTGTTGCAAACCGGTATCTAAAATATTGGCCATGCCATAGGCAAAAACAAATATCAGCGGCACCGCTATTCCCAATAAAAGAGCAGGCTCTGCCCCTTGTGCGCCAAGGGTATCGATAACTGCCTTATAGGCAAAAGGAACCATGGTGGAGGCGGATTTGGCAATCAAAAGAGCGATTATTGCCAGAACAGCCTTGATTTTAAGGTCAAAACGATCCTTTGGCCACATATAGGACCATAGGTGGATTATCGTTGAAAGAAGAGAGCCCTCGTCGGCGGAAACTTTTGCTTTGGAATCGTTATTTGAATTATCGGCCAATTGGATGCCTTCTATATGGGAGAGAAATTAGTTGGTCTGGCGCAAAATACCGCTAAGACCCTGAAAGGATTTTTCGAACAGAGAAAATTTCTTCTCCATTAAAACGTAACAATTTTTAGTGCCTTTGGAGCGACGCTCGATCAAACCGGCCTCAAGCAAAACCTTGATATGTTGCGAAACAGTCGATTGGGCAAGAGTTAGGCATTTAGTAACATCGGCACAACAGCAGTCTTTGGATTGAGCACAAATAATTCGTAAGATGTTTAAGCGCACCGGATGACCCAGTGCCCGCATTATATTGGCGAGTTCCTCATCTTGCATAATTATTTTCCAACACCAAACCTACAAATTAAATACCGAAAAAATCCGGGTAAAAATCCTGCCATTCATCGGTATATAACGATATAAGTTGTTTGCACTCCCAGTGCAAGGGAGGCTAACTTTCTTTAGGAAATCAATTTTTTGGCAGCTCAAAAACCTGCCCCGGATAAATCCAGTGAGGATCGGAAATCTGGTCTTTATTAGCCTCATAAATTTCTACATATCTTGGCCCCATGCCATAAAGCCTGCTGGCAATGGTCCATAAAGTATCACCGGGTCTAATTATCACTTTGCCTGAGGCAAAGCGGCGCTCATCAGGGGCGCCAACCGCAATAGCGCGCAAGGTCACCAGATCAGAAGTGTTTGGGAAAGGAGCTGAAACCTGCGCCATTTCAGTCTCTTGTTCAAGGTTCTGTTCAAGTCTTTCAGCAGGGTTTTCACCAATACTCTCGGCTAGGTTTTTCTCAATTCCCGATATTTCCTCAGGTTGCTCCACCGCAATTTCCTGAATATTCTCCTTACTATTTTCTTGAATAATTGGTTCAATTAGAGGTTCTGGCACATTTTGCGGCTGGATTTCATCAGGCTCGGCTTGTGTATTTTCAATTTGGGCAATTGCAATTGGGGTAAGTTCAGTTTGTAATTCTTGTTGTAATTCTTGTTGTAATTCTTGTTGTAATTCTTGTTGTAATTTTTGGGCCGGAACATTTTCTTCTTGCACAGCCTCTTCTTGCCCAGTTTCTTGCAAGATATTTTCAGACACAAGTGTCTCAGACACAAGTGTCTCGGGCATTAATGTCTCGGGCGAAACTTGCTTGTCTTCAATTGTGATAGACATAATTAATGGAGCTGGCTCCTCAACAGGCGTTACTTCCTCAACAGGCGTTACTTCTTGGGCAGGTATAACTTCTCGACCTATGGCCGCATCTTCAAGAATTTGCGGCTCTATGGCTGATGCTTCCTCTTGTAAAACCTCATCTTCGGGTGATTTTTGTGGCTCCAGCCCATCCATTTCAAAATTCACCAGATCCCGGGCAGCCAGCACTTGGGAAAACGGCGCAAACATATCCACACGGATTTTCCTGCTTTGCTCCGACAAAATATTTTGGGCCTCGATCAGCCAGCGCCCGCCATCAACTATGCTCGTTCCGGCCAATTTTTCATCCACATAAAGACGAATTGTAAAACCATCCTCACCCGCACCGGCAATAAAATTAAGCTCACCCTCGATTTCCACCGCATCAATGCTGGGCAATTTAATGGTGCGCAAAACAAGAGAAGGTTCAGGCGTGGACAGTACCTCCGGCGCAATTATAGTTTCAATTTCAACTGACGCCTTCTGGTCAACCTGTTCTTCTGAAGTAATTTCGACAACCACCTCTTCCTCAACAAGCAAAGGCTCTGGTTCAGTCTCAACTGGTTCAGTCTGAACTGGAGCAGCCTCAACTGGAACAGCTTGAGCTGGAGCAGCTTGAGCTGGAGCAGTCTCAACTGGTTCAGTTTCAATAATAATATCTTCCACCGGCACGCCGACAACAGCATCCGTATCTTCTATTACTGTCTCCGATTGTACAAATTCCTCTTGAAGGATTTCCTCTTGGACAAATTCTTCCTGGATGATTTCCTCTTGGGGTCTTTCTACGTTTTCATCAACGGGCGAAGTCGGGTTTGCAATTGTCGGAGCGGCCTGATCCTGAACAATTTGCTCCCGGGACAGCTCTGGTTCAACTGGCTCAGGGCCTGCTTGCTCTGGCAATTCTTGCTCAGACGGCTGCTCCAGCTCAAGCTGCTCCAGCTCAAGCTGTTCCAGTTGAGGCTGCTCCAGCTTAGGCTGCTCCAGCTGATCTTGTGGCAAAACGCGCTCAAGAAACGCATTTTGCAAACACTCGCCAACATTTTGCCCGCCATCAGCACCATCGCTGGAACAGCGCCCCAAAGTAAAACCGAAAAATATACCCCCCATGGCAAGCAGGGTAAAAACTGCCGCAGCAAGGCTGATCAATAATGGCCGATTAGCTGTCTGACGCGCCAAAATACTCTCCACCATCCCAAATCATCAAGCAAAACTGCCCATTGGGAACTCAACTATAAAATTGGCACTTGGCGCTGTTATTTCAAGTTATACACCAGCGCTCTTAACCAGTTTGTAGGTTATAGACTCGTGGAGGGCCTCGAACGAGGCGTCAATTATATTTGCAGATACGCCAATTGTATACCATCTTTTGCCAGAACCATCACGACTTTCAATAAGCACACGGGTTATGGCCCCTGTGCCCCCGTCAAGAATACGAACCTTGAAATCCACCAGCTCCAGATCGGCAATGGCTGAAGAATATTTGCCCATATCCTTGCGCAATGCCACATCAAGGGCATTCACCGGGCCGTTTCCTTCTGCCACCGACATTTTCAACTCACCATCAATACGAATTTTCACCACTGCTTCCGACATGGTAACAAGTTCGCCCTTGGCATTATGGCGGCGCTCGATAGAGGTGCGGAAACTCTCCACATCAAAAAATTTCGGCAAACGCCCCAAAACCCTAAGCGCCAACAAAGCAAATGAGGCATCAGCTCCATCATAGGAATATCCTCTGGCCTCGCGCTCCTTGACTTCGCGCAGCAAGCCAACCAGCCGTGGATCAGATTTATCAACTTTTATATTGTGGCGCTTTAGAGCAATCAAAAGATTCGATTTTCCGGCCTGTTGCGAGACCATAATTGCGCGCTGATTGCCAACAAAATTAGGCTGTACATGCTCGTAGCTCGATGGATCTTTGGCTTGTGCCGAGGCATGAATTCCAGCCTTTGTGGCAAATGCTGCTGCCCCCACATAGGCGGCCTGCCGGTCTGGAGCCAGGTTTAGCAAATCATCAAAAGCACGCGAAATATGGGTAAGGCGCGCCAATTGTTTTTCGCCAACTCCTGTTTCAAACCGCGAAGAATATTCTTCCTTTAGCAACAGGGTGGGAATGATCGTTGCCAGATTGGCGTTGCCGCATCGTTCACCAATTCCATTCAATGTGCCCTGAATCTGGCGCACTCCGGCATTGACTGCCGCCAATGAATTGGCCACCGCGTGGCCCGTATCATCATGGGCATGAATGCCAAGCAGATCACCGGGGCAGATTTTCGTCACATCTTTGACAATGCGCTCGATTTCGCGCGGCAAAGTGCCGCCATTGGTATCGCAAAGCACAATCCAGCGCGCGCCCGCATCTTTGGCGGCACTAACGCAGGCCAGGGCATATTGGGGGTTGGCCTTAAAACCATCAAAAAAATGTTCGCAATCTAAAACAACCTGTTTATTGGCCCCGACGGCCGCAATTACACTCTGGGAGATTGAGGCGAGATTCTCATCCAGCCCGATGCCAAGGGCCAGCTTTACCTGATGATCCCAAGCCTTGGCAACAAAACAAACAGCATCGGCAGAAGCTGCAAGCAAAGCGCGCAAACCGGGATCGTTTTCAACTGAACTACCGGCCCTTTTGGTCATGCCAAAGGCGGTGAAAGTGGCGTTTTTCGTTCTGGGTTTTTCAAAAAACCCACTATCAACCGGATTGGCACCGGGAAATCCGCCCTCGATAAAATCTACCCCCAACTGATCAATCAGCTTGGCAATGGCAATCTTGTCATCAAGGGAAAATTCAACTCCAACAGTCTGGGCACCATCGCGAAGGGTGGTATCAAACAGATATAAGCGCTCTTTGGCCATTATTTTTTATCCCTGTTGGTTACGGGCGTATTATTAGCAGTCCAGTTTTCAGTTTCATGATCCGGGTGTTGAAGCGAATGAACTCCAGCCATAAAATCAAGCCATTCGTTCGATTGATCATCTTTGATCGGTAATGAGGAAAGCTGATCAAAACATTTAAGCTTATCACTGAGGTTAACCTGAATAATTGGAGCAACCGCATCGGGCTGATCAAAAGCGCCAACAGCAAGTTCTAAACCATAGCGGGTGTGGTAGGCCAAGGGAGTTCCACAATCAGCACAAAAGGCCCGTTTGGCCACATTGGAACTTTCAAACCATTTTGGCTCGCCCCGTGTCCATTTTGCATCATGGGAAGAAACCAAAGGCGCGAACAGGCCGCCAAAAGCTTTTTGGCACATTCTGCAATGACAAATCGAAGAGCGACCCAAAAGTTTGGTGGCAAATCTAATGGAGCCGCACTGGCAGCCGCCGGTCAATGTTTTATTCATGATTTTACTTCCCAACCGGTTATGCGTTTGCCGGTTTTAGTATCCTTGCCATCGGTCAGTTTAATTCCCTGCGCCGCCAGTTCGTCGCGAATGCGATCAGCCTCGGCCCAATCCTTTTGCTCAAGGGCAAGCAGGCGCTTTTCGATTGTGGCGTTGATTTTTTTTGCATCAGCGGCACTGGATTGCCCCCCGCTCTGCAAATCTTGCTGCCAATCTTGCTGCCAATCTTTCATTACATCAAATGAGGTTAAACCCAGCAATTTTAGCGAGCCAAACAAACGCCGTGCATTATGCTCTTTGTTGCCGCCCGCATGGCGATGTAATTCGGCCAGCACTCCCCCCATATTCAAGTCATTTGCCAAAGCTGCAACCATTTTGGAACAGGGGCCAAACTCTTCATATTCAGCGCGGTTTTTTTCAGTGAAATCCAGCCCCTTGTCGAGCATTGATTTTTTCCAACGGCCAAGAATTTTTTCAGCTTCCAGCAATCTGGCGACAGAAAAATCAATCGGCTCGCGATAATTCTTCATCAACATGGCAAGGCGCAAAATATCACCGTCCCATTGGCGGCCACCAAATTTTTTACCGCGCAGCAATTCATCAATTGTATAAAAATTGCCCTTGGATTTGGACATTTTTTCGCCCTCTATCTGCAAAAAACCATTATGCATCCAGATTTGGGCCATCTCTTTTGTCCCGTTGGCACAACAGGATTGGGCAAGCTCGTTCTCGTGATGAGGGAACGAAAGATCTATCCCTCCCCCGTGAATATCAAAGGTTTGCCCCAAGAGTTTTTTGCTCATAGCCGAACATTCAATATGCCAGCCCGGACGGCCCAAACCCCATGGACTTTTCCAACCCGGCTCGTTGTCGCTTGAGGGTTTCCAGAGCACAAAATCCATCGGATCGCGCTTATAGGAAGCAGTTTCAACCCGCGCCCCAGCCAGCATATCCTTTAGGGTGCGTCGAGCCAGCCGCCCATAAAGAATCTCTTCGCCATCGCAATAGGTATGGGGAGCAAAAAGCACATGATTTTTGCTCACATAGGCATAACCCCCCTCGATCAAATCCTTGATCATGGCAATCATTTCACCAATATAATCGGTAGCCCGTGGCTGTATGCTTGGCTCCAGACACCCCAGAGCCATCATATCATCTCGATATTGTTTTTCTGTAGTTTTGGTAAGTTTTAATATGCCCTCATTAAGCGACAGATCGGGGAAATCACGCGCCGCACGGGCGTTTATTTTGTCATCAACATCAGTAATGTTGCGCACATAAGTCACATGATCAGCACCAAAACAATAGCGCAAAAGACGAAACAAAACATCAAAAACAATGGCGGGACGAGCATTGCCAATATGGGCGTAATCATAAACAGTTGGCCCGCAAACATACATACGCACATTGTTAGGATCGATTGGGACAAAATCCTGCCGGGACTTGCTCAGCGAATTGTGAAGTCTAATTTGTATATTTGGCAAATTCATAGTTTCCCTTATTCGACGATATAGGCAATAAACAATTGTCTCTTCTTATGCCACTTGCGGGCAAAAAACTTATTACAAAAATAATTTGTTCAAAACTAATTTGCCCCAAAATAATTTGTTCCAAAGTGATTTGCTCATACCTGATTGGCCTTGCCGGTGTAATTGACAAAAAGCTTAGCCGGTAAAGGGCCCGGATTATATTTTTAAGGAATTAAAAGAAAACCGCGCCGACACCAAAATGGATCAGCTAATAATTATGCCAATAATGTTGCAAATTCTTGAGGTTTTCATGGGGGCAGCATGTACTTCCCTGAACATAAAAGCAAGGGGGACAAAACTAAAAGCGCTCGATGAAAGAGAATCGTATATTTAGAGGCAAATATAGTGGCAAAAAGAATAAATTAAGTTAGCGTTAACCATAATTTTGGCACTTTTGACTAAGTTGGAAAAAAATTGTCTCAATTGTCAATTTTTACTCACATTTATTTCATATTTTGCAGATGCGGGGTTTTTAGGCTTCCCGCGTGCGAACGGAACAGGCGGATTTCGTGAATAAAACCAAAACAAGCAGAATCTTCAAGGCAAAGCGGCAGATTTTGCTGGCGCTACTTCTGGCCTTGGCAGGTTCTGGCGTATCCTTGGAGACGATGGCCCAGTCCAGCGCCCAAGTAAACAATAGCATACGCTCACTTGAGAGAAATCGCGACTTTAGAAATCTGCAATCCAATTCCCAGGCTTTGGCTTCCATTCGCCAAAGCCTGAATATTGCGGAAAGTAATTTTTCCCGTGGTGGCTGCCAAAGTGCGCTCAATGCCAGACAGACCCTTTCGCGCGATTGCCGCATAATAGCCCAGCAAATTTTGCGTGAGCGCCGCGAAGTCGCCTCTTTAGAGGAAAAGGTGCAAATAGGGCAGACAATTGCCCGACAAAGAGAGCAATTGCTCAACCAGAGCGGCAGCACAAGCAGCGTGACTATAATTAACCAACGCCCACCCAGTTTTTTCGAACAATTGTTTGGCTCTTTGGGGGGAAATTCCCAAACGATTGTCGGGGGTGAATTCGATCCGCAAACCTATGGCACTGTCAGGTCTGTTTGCGTTAGAAAATCCGACGGTTATTATTGGCCCGTCAGCTTCTCCACAATGCCCCAATATCTGCCCAATGATGCGGATCTGTGCAACATCCAGTGTCGGGGCAAAGAGGTTGAGCTATATTATTATTCAAATCCGGGTCAAAACCCCGAGGATATGATAAATCTGGCCGGCCAAAAATATGCAGCTTTGCCTAACGCCTTTAGCTACAGGACTGAATATAATCTGGCAAACAGCTGCAATGTAAAAACAGAAGCGGGAAGAATCGAGCTGGTAAAAACCGCAGGAATTTCCCGGGCCTATCTGGCAGTGGGAGATACAAACCTGCCCCTGCCCCTGCGCGATCCACGCACAGAGGTACAGACCAGCGTAGCGCAAATTGGTGTTTTTGTAACATTGCCCCGCCCCAGACCAAACCTTGATGGCGAGGCTGGAGAAGAGCTTACGCCAAACCTGAGTGCCGAATTAAGGGTGGTGGAATTAAACGGCAAGGTGATCAGGCTAGTCGGGCCAGACACTCCTTACGGCCAATCAACGGCAACAGGCTCTTAAGCTCTGGCCCATCTTCACGGCCCGTTATTGCGAGGCGGAGGGGCAGGAATAATTGCTTGCCCTTGCGTCCACTTTGCGCCTTGATTGCACTGGTCCAGATCTTCCAGCTATCCTGATCAAGAGGATCATTAGGCAGCAACTTTGCGGCTTCGCTAATAAATGTGCGATCTTCTTCGGCAATTTTTGGCTCAATGGGACCGGTGATCAATATCATCAGGTCTTTTATTTGCGGCAAACGGGTGATGTTTTTGCGCAAGGCCAGCCATTGCGCTTCATTTTCAACACCCAAATCCAGCAGTTTTTGTGAAATTTGGGAAAAATCTGTTTGCTGTAAAATTCTGGCATTCAACCCCTCCAATTCCTTGGGGTCATAGCGGGCCGGCCCGTGGGATATTGTTGAAAAAGCCAGTTTATTTGCCAAGGCCAAAAGGTTTTCATAGGGCTCGATCGGCAGGGATGTGCCGGTAAGGCTTGCCATCAAGGCCACGGCCATGGTTTCAAAACCCTCATTGGCAAAATATGAAAGGGAGAGAGAATCCAGACGTTTTGACAGGGGTTTGCCCTCGACATCGGTCAGCAAATTATGATGGGCAAAAACCGGAGCCTGCCCGCCAAGGGCCTGAAATATTTCAATCTGCACCCCGGAATTGGAAATATGATCCTCGCCACGAATAATATGGGTGATGCCCATATCCATATCATCCACCACAGAGGGAAGCGTATAAAGATAGGTGCCATCGCCCCGGATCAAAACCGGATCAGACATGGTGGCGGTATTAACAGTTTGCTCGCCGCGCACCAGATCGTCAAATTCTATCGGATCACCCAACAGTTTGAAACGCCAATGGGGTTTTCTACCCTGTTTTTCAAACTCGGCGCGCTGCTCATCATCAAGCTCCAAAGCGGCCCGATCATAAATGGGGGGACGCCCCATGGCGCGGGCGCGGGCGCGGCGCCGGTCCAACTCGTCAGAAGTTTCGTAACACGGATAAAGCCGACCATTGGCAATCAGCTTGTCGCGGGCATCATTATAGAGATCAAAACGCTCGGACTGGGCAAAAACCCCGTGGGGTTCAATGCCAAGCCATGCCAGATCATCTTGAATGGCATCGGCGAACTCTTTAGTCGATCGCGCCTTATCGGTATCATCAAGCCTGAGAATAAATTCGCCTCTGTTTTCAAGGGCAAACAGCCAGTTCAGCAGAGCAGTGCGGGCATTGCCAATGTGCAACCTGCCGGTTGGAGACGGGGCAAATCTAACGCGGGTCATTCAATTTCCACTTCTATCTTTATAGCCGTTGGTTATGGGGTATTTGCGACCGATTCCAAAGGATTTTTTTGTCAGTTTTACTCCGGGAGCCGCTTGTTTGCGTTTATATTCGGCAATATTGATCAGCCATTGAATTCGCTCGATCAAAGCACGCTCAAAACCGAGCTTTTGCAATTGGCTGACACTTAATTCATCCTCGACCAGACCTTTGACTATCGCATCCAATATTGGATAGGGCGGCAAACTATCCTGATCGAGCTGATCGGGGCGCAATTCAGCACTTGGTGCCCTGTCAATAATGGTTTGGGGGATAACCATAGCGCTATTACCAAGACAATCTTTTGGCATATGGGAATTTCGCCAGTCAGCAAGATGATAAACCTGCATTTTCGCCAGATCTTTTATCGGATTAAAACCGCCATTCATATCACCATAAATGGTGGCATATCCCACCGCCAATTCTGACTTGTTGCCAGTAGTCAAAAGCATCGCGCCGGTTTTGTTCGATACCGCCATCAGCAAAAGTCCACGCATGCGCGACTGGATATTTTCTTCGGTGACATCGCTTTTTAGCCCTGCAAACATTTCAGCCAAGACAGCATTGGCCGCCTCTACCGGATCAGCAATTGCCACCACATCATAGCGGATACCAAGACGGGCAGCGCATTCTTTGGCATCATCCAGACTGTCTTTGGAGGTATAATGATAGGGCAGCATCAAGGCGTGCACGTTTTTTGGCCCCAGCGCATCGGCAGCCATGGCAGCAACAATGGCGGAATCTATCCCCCCCGAAAGCCCAAGCACCACCGAGGTAAAACCGTTCTTGCCTATATAGTCGCGCAAGCCCAACACACAGGCTCGCCACGGAGCTTCGTCTACCGAAACAAGATTGGTGTTTTCCCCTTTTGTGCAAGACCAGTTTTTACCGCTCTTTTGCCAATCGCTAACAACCAGCTCACTCTCAAAGCTCTTGCCCTGAAAAACCATGTTTTTATCAGCATCAAAAGCAAAAGAGGCACCATCAAACACCAATTCGTCCTGCCCGCCAACCTGATTGAGATAAAGCAGCGGCAAGCCGGTTTCCTCTACCCGCTGTTTTACCACCTCAAAGCGCAATGCCTGTTTGTCACGCCAATAGGGGGAGCCATTGGGACAAAGCAACAGCTCTGCCCCTTTTTCTTGCAAATGATTGGTGACTTTGTCTGACCAGATATCCTCACAAATAGGCACCCCGATTTTTATGCCCTTTATTGTTATCGGCTCTGGCAATGCTCCGGCACAAAAATAGCGCTTTTCATAAAACACATCATCATTGGGCAGGCTGTGCTTGAAGCGTTTTTCAACAACTTTTCCATCCCGGATCAACAAAACTCCGTTGAACAATCGATCATCTTGAAGCCAGATACTTGGCATCAACACATAAAGGGGCAGGTTTTTTGTCTTTTCAACAAATTCGTCCAACGTTCGCAGGGCATCTCTGACAAATTGCTGCTTGAACAATAAATCTTCGGGAAAATAGCCGGTAAGAAATAATTCCGGAAACAACAAAATATCCGCCTTCAGGGCAACTGCCCTGTTAGTAGCGGTGATGGCAAGTTGCAGATTTTCCTGCAAGGCCCCGACTTTGGGATTGAGCTGGGCCAGAACTATTTTTAGATTTTTGGTCAACAAATAAAACTCAACAAAAATATCCGCACTCGGGAGATCGTCTCCAACGGGAGATCGTCTCCAACGGGAGATCGTCTCCACCAGGAGATCGACTTCCAAAAGCCGGATTGGCTGATTTGGCCTCAAGGTTTATCGTGACAATGGTATTCGGGCAAGCATGGATTTTTCGATAGGCCTATCCGGTTTTAAAAACCATCAAAACCTGACCTAGAATTTTCCGGCAATTTCGGCCAGCGCCCCATAGCGAAAGAATTCCAGCCCTGTCACATTGCCAATATATGATTGGGAAGTAGCTGGCGTTGCCACGTTACGGGCCACATATTCCATTGTTGCATCACCGGTTAAGTACCAGCCGCGCACACCGGCACGCAGGGTAAGATTGTCGGTGGCATTAAAGCCTAATAGCGCTTCTCCGCTAGCCCCATAAAGCCTGCCATTGAGAGTTCCGGCCGAACCTTGGGTAAAAGTATCTGCTCCAACGACAAAATCGGGGGCATAAAAAGCACCATAGGTGCCGCCAAGGCTGGCATAGGGGATTATCGCGGCCTCAACACTGAGGTCGATTTTATCCCCGATGTCAGCATTCATAGCCACACCGATCTTGGCAGCGTGAATTTCGAGCATATTGGTCTGGCTATCGCCGCCACCTGCTGCGGTAATAAAGGTCGAGCGGCCCATATCAGGATTGTCGGTAATGAACTGATAGCCGGCAAAAGCCCCAAAACCGATGGTTTCATTACCAAAGGGCAGCATGCCAAAATCAACACCTGCATAACCGATATAGCCACCGGCCATATTCTGTGCGCCAACAAATTCAGGAGTGATATAGGTGCCGTCAATTTTTATCGCATAACCCACCTGCCCTTTTAGGTAGCTGGAGGTCGAGTTATCATCAATTCTAAAAAACGCTTCGGCAATCTGGCTGATGTCGGAGGCTGAATAGGCGCCGCCAAAGGCTGTTATTGCTGACGAACCCATGGAATACCAATATCTAAGACCAACCTCGAATTCCAACGGATCAGGCTCTTGGGAAAAGCCCCAATCTTGAGGATATGCCCCCCGCAACTCGTCAGGAGAAAAATCCGTAGGATAAAAATCCGTAGGATAAAAATCCTTCAAGTTTTCAGCTGCAAAAACATTTGCAGATAGACCAAGCATCAAAGCGGCCCCTATAAGGGATGATAAGCGAAGCATTGGGTTTCTCCAGACACAAATATTATACAAACTTAACTGGAGCGTTTATCTCCCATTAAGGTTAATGATCCGCTAAACTCGTCGGAAATGCCTGATAAGCCTTGTGAAATTCTGTATCTGATAAATTAGGTAAAAGTACCAACTCAGTACCAGCTCAGCACCAGCTGGCTTCTTCACCGGCAGAATTGTGCAACAATTCGGAAACATTGGCCTGCAAAAGCCGATAGCCAACATTACCAAACAGTTTTTGGCGCCCCTCGTTCATGATATAAGTGGGGCTACCTTCGATATTGTTTTTCTGGGCAAAATCATAATCGGAAGCAAGCAAGGTAACCGCTTGCCCATTATGAATTTTCTCTTCAACCAGCGCAGCGTCAATTCCCAGTTTTTTAGCTATACCCATGTGGACCTGCCAGTTGGAAATATCTTTGCCTTCAGCAAAAAACGCCAACCTTAGCTCCCATGCTGCCCGGCTAGAAAGCCGCTCCAGATAGGGTTTAGCCATTAGTTCATCACCAAATTTTTCCGCTTCGATAACTTCTATAGCTTTTAGAAATATATGGCCGCTGGCAGAGGTAAGCGGTCTGGTGTCGAGCCATAGCCGTGGGTTAATTTCCACATGGGGGAATTTTTTCGCAACTTCCAGCGTGTGGCGATTAAAGCCCTCATATCCACCGCGAGATTTCCAGCTAAGTTCCATCTTGGCCTCGACATTAGGAAAAACCGAGCAAAAGTGATTTTCAATGACAATTTTATCACCGAATTCCTCACTCAATTGTTCCAGCCGCCTCTGCCCCACATAGGCCCATATGCACAATAGGTCAGTATAATAGTATATGGTAATTTCAGGCATATTCATGTTCCTGACTTCAAGTCTATTTCTGCTGACGCAATTCTTCAGCAACCAAAAATGCGAGTTCAAGTGCCTGGGAGGCATTGAGACGCGGATCGCAATGGGTGTGATAGCGATCCGACAGGGACGCCTCGGTAACAGCCGAAGAGCCACCAACGCATTCGGTAACATCGTCGCCGGTCATTTCCAAATGCACACCACCGGCATAGGTTCCCATTTTGCGGTGTACTTCAAAAAATGCTTTTACTTCACTAAGCACACTGTCAAAGGGGCGGGTTTTATATCCCGAAGAGGCTTTTATAGTGTTGCCGTGCATGGGATCGCAGCACCAGACAACGGTTTTGCCGGATTCTTTTACCACTTCAACAAGCCGGGAGAGGTGATCTTCCACCTTATCAGCACCAAAACGGGCGATAAGGGTCAAACGGCCCGGCTCATCATTGGGGTTCAGTTTGTCCATCAGGGTCAACAGATCATCGCGCTCCAGGGTTGGCCCGCATTTGAGACCAATCGGATTATTGATGCCGGAAAAATATTCCACATGGGCACCATCGGGCTGGCGGGTACGATCACCAATCCAGATCATATGTCCTGAAGTTGCATACCAGTCCTCGGTTATGGAATCGCGGCGGGTCAGCGCTTCTTCATATCCCAGCAGCAAAGCCTCATGACAGGTATAAAATTTGGTCGTGCGCAAAGTTGGAGTATTTTCAGGGGTAATGCCCATGGAGCGCATGAAGGATATGGCATCATCAATCTTGTTGGCAATTTCTTCATAACGCGGCGAACCATTTTTCCCCTTCATGAAGCTGGTTGTCCATTCATGCACCCGCGTAAGATCGGCAAAACCACCACTTGCAAAAGCGCGCAACAGATTAAGGGTCGCCGCCGACTGGCGATAGCCCATAAGCATACGCTGGGGATCAGGAACCCGCTGTTCGGCATTAAATTCAATGCCGTTAATAATATCACCGCGATAGGATGGCAGCTCCACCCCGTCAATGGTTTCCATATCAGCCGAGCGGGGCTTGGCAAACTGTCCGGCAATCCGGCCAACTTTTATCACCGGTTTTGAGGCACCATGAGTTAAAACCACAGCCATTTGCAAAAACACCTGAAAGAAATCACGAATATGATCCGCCCTGTGTTCGGCAAAACTTTCGGCACAATCTCCCCCTTGCAGCAAAAACGCATCGCCGAGCGCAACTTTGGCCAGATCATCCTTGAGATTGCGCGCCTCGCCGGCAAATACCAAAGGCGGAAAGTTGCCCAGACGTTTTTCAGCATTGTTCAATGCCTCAATATCGGGATAATTTGGAACCTGTAGCGCGGTTTTTTGCCGCCAGGAGGCGGGCGACCAGTTCTTGTTGGAAGTAGGGGTTTTGGTCTGGTTACTCATATCAACAACTCGATTTTGCTACAGTTTCAAGATATTTAAAAATGCTTTGTTTATGGGCTTTAGCAAGCCCCAATGCCAATGCCAAGCGCGATTTGTTTGCTAAATCAAGACATTTGTTTGCTAAATCAAGTCAAAAGACAAAATAGCGATTCATTTTTAACCAATCCAAGCCTATAAACTATCTAAATTTACCAAACATGGGACAAATCACTATGGACCATTCCCACGACCCCAAAGACATTGCCCTGCGCTTGGCACAGGGGCCAAAAATCAATTATTTGCGCGACTGGATATACGGGGGCATTGATGGCGCTGTTACAACTTTTGCTATTGTTGCTGGCGTAATCGGGGCAGAACTAAGCGTTGGGGTGGTATTGATCCTTGGGCTGGCCAACCTTATCGCGGACGGGTTTTCCATGGCTGCCTCCAATTATTCCGGCACCAAGGCTGAACAGGACGATTATGTTCGCATCCGCCAGATTGAATTGCGCCATATTCGCAATTCCCCGGAAGGGGAGCGCGAAGAGCTGCGGCAAATTTATCGGGCAAAGGGCTTTGAAGGTGACGAATTGGAAAAAATGGTCGACCTTTTGAGCCGGCACGAGGACGTCTGGGTTGAAACCATGCTAACCGAAGAATATGGCCTGTCCAACGCCCAACGATCACCAACCATTGCTGCTCTGGCAACATTTATCTCCTTTATTATTTGTGGGTCTGTGCCGCTAATTCCCTTCGTTTTCGGCATGGATTCCAGTGCACTGGTTGCAATATATGCAACCGGAGCGGTGTTTTTCATCATTGGCGCGATGAAATCGAACTGGTCAACGCAAAAATGGTATTATAGCGGCATGGAAACTTTTATCATTGGCATGGCAGCTGCTGGCATGGCCTATGGAATTGGCGTTATGCTGCGCGGGCTGGCCAATGGGGCGGGTATCTAAAACTCTGTTTTTGTCTGGCGGCGGTTTCTTTTCGCTCGCGCCAGTGTGCTTCGCACACGGCTCCGCGAGGGCGCCGCACTAGCGGCGGCGGCACTTGTGCCGCTTGGCCGCTCTTCAATGGCCTGTTTTGTCTGGCGGCGGTTTCTTTTTGCTCGCTGGTCGCTTCAACAATGACGCGCTAAATTCGCTCGCTATTGCGGATTTTATAGGTTGGCTCTTTCATGGTCACCAATTCTTCTGCCGCTACCGGATGCACCGCAATGGTGCGGTCAAAATCCGCTTTTGTCGCTCCCATTGTTACCGCGATCCCCACCAGCTGGATCATTTCACCAGCCCCGGATCCTATAATATGCACCCCGACAACCTTATCGGTTTTTGCATCGGTAATCAATTTCATCAGCATGCGGGTTTTTGTTTGCATGAAGGAATAAATCATCGGCTTGAAACGGGCTACATAGATATTTAAGTCAGGATATTTTTTTTCCGCATCAGTCTCGCTTAGCCCCAACGTGCCAATTTCCGGATTGGAAAATACGGCGGTGGGAATAATTGAAAGATCAACCTTTGTCGGATTGCCGTTAAATTCTGTCTGGGCAAAAGCTGCCCCCTCGCGAATAGCAACAGGTGTCAAAGCCGCACGTCCATTGACATCACCAACGGCAAAAACCGAAGGACAGGATGTACGGGAGAATTCATCAACTGGGATTTCCCCGTGTTTTCCCAATTCCACACCAATATTCTCCAATCCCAACCCTTCAACATTGGGCTTGCGGCCGGTGGCATACATAATTTGCTCCACATCAATCTGCATCTCGTCGGTGCAGGTAACGCACAGGCCATCTTTACTCTTCTCGATGATGGCTGGCTGGGTGGCAAGGCAGACTTTAACGCCCTGTTGTGCCATTTCCTCGGCAAGACATTCTCGAACATGATTATCAAAATTACGCAATATCTGTGACCCGCGATAAGCAAGAATTGTCTCGACCCCCAATCCGCTAAAAATCGCGGCGAATTCAACTGCGATATAACCCCCGCCAACAATAACAATGGATTTTGGCAAGGTTTTCAGATCAAAAGCCTCGTTGGAAGTTATCGAATGTTCAACTCCTGGAATTGGGGGCACAAAAGGTTTACCGCCAGTAGCAATCAAAATTTTATCGGCAGTAATAATCTCTCCCGATTTACTTAAGATCACCGAATTGGGCGATTTTATTGCCGCCCTGTCAGCACGAATATCAACGCCAGAAGTTGAGAGCAACGAGCCATAGATTTTCTCAAGCCGGCTAATTTCCTTATCCTTGTTGGCCAAAAGGGTCGACCAATCAAAACTAGCATCAACCGACCAGCCAAAACTTGGTGCAATATCAAACAAAGAGGAAAATCCAGCCGCATAAGTGAACAGCTTTTTTGGCACACAGCCCCGGATTACGCAGGTTCCACCCAGCCGGTATTCTTCTATCACGCAGACTTTCGCTCCAAATGAAGCCGCCATTCTGGCAGCACGCACACCACCAGAGCCGCCGCCAATTACTAGTAAATCATAGGAATTAGCCATTTTTAAATTTCCAGTTTATTTGTTTTTACTATTCGCGCTTGCCATAAAAAATGGCCCCGCACAAGCGGAGCCATGGTTTAATTTTTGCCGCCAAAAATTTCAAAAGCAAAATTTTCAGGGTCACACAATCCCAACCCCATGCTTTTCAAGAAACTATCAGGCTTTTATAATTCAATGCCTTTTTCACGCAATTCAGCTCTAACCTGAGCAAAAAATTCAATGTTCAAATTTGCCTGATAAATCTGCATAACGGTTGAAAGCTCTGTATTGATTATAGAATTGCTTGTTGCCAGCTTGCGGCCAACATCGGTTTGATAAAACACTACAATTTCGCGCAATTCATCATCGGTGAAACGCAGGGCATAAACCCGGGCAAATTGATCAAAAAGCTCGTCCTTGCGGGTAGAATAAGCTTCGATAACCACACCGATTGCAGCACTGACATCTTCCGCCATTTCGGGGTTTTGAGAAACCACAGTACGCATGGTTTCAATGCCGGTACGGATCAAATTAGTTTCAAAAATCTGGGCATTATCGGTCAAATCCACATATTGGCGGGCAAGGGATAAAGTATCCGGCGAAATTTCTTGTGAATTTGCAGGAAACTGCACACCAACCACCATTGCGAGGGCAACAAGGGCAGCAAACAAAGGCTTTGTAAAAATATTGAACATCTTATAAATCATCGTCAATCTTCCTAAATTTCTTTTACCCAGCACTACCACATAGCCGGACAATTATAATTGCAGGTTTATACTGTTAGCTTGCTAACACCCTGAGGTCCGGCAAGATAGGCAGTCTGGCAAAGTTTCAGAAAAAGGCCATGCTGCACAATTCCGGGTATTTGCAGTAACTGGTTTGACAGGCCTATTGCATCGAAAATGCGGCCAAAACATGCATCAATGATAAAGTGGCCACCATCGGTAACAAAAGGTTTGCCATCGTCAAGCAATCGCAGGTTCAGTTTTGGCTCGATATCCAATTTTTTCATAACATCGCCAATAGCGGTTCTGGTTGCCATAAGGCCGAACAAATTGACCTCTATGGGCAGGGCAAAAGCCCCCAGCTTTTTCACCAATTTGCTCTCGTCGGCAATTACCACCATTTTATCAGAAGCGGCGGCAACAATTTTTTCGCGCAGCAATGCTCCGCCCCCACCCTTGATCAAAAACATCTCGGGGGTGATTTCGTCTGTTCCATCAATAGTGATGTGCAGGCGATCCAAGGTATCAAGGTCACTCAGGGGAATGTTTAACCCCTTGGCCTGATTAGCGGTTTCAATAGATGTCGGCACACAAATACAATTAAACCCCCCGGCGACCTTTTCCCCCAGCAAATCAACAAAATGGCGGGCGGTAGAGCCGGTTCCCAGCCCAATTCGAAGCTCTCCAGAGCCGGTTTTTTCCTCTTGTGCTATTTCCAGCTCTGCCATGGCGGCAATTGCAGCCTGTCTTTTCAAGTCGTCCATATCAAGTCGTCCATAAAAAATGCAATCTCGCATGTTTGTTTATCGGGAATGATTTGTTGTTATCTGTTTTATATACTGCTTGCCTTGATAAAACGACATTTTTATCAGGCTATAATTTTGCTTTAAATATCAAACCCGCTTGCAGGCAATGCTATCACGGTTTTATTATATGAGTTGAAAATCAGGCCCTTGGGATGAGCGCTGAATTATTGCATAATGTTGCCATAGTATCTTTGCCCCGAATACATTATCTTAACCAGTGAAGACATTTCCTAGCAGCAATGGATTAGTAATGAATATATCCGGCAATAATCTGGCTAAACAAGCAGAGCAAACTGCCTCCCCCAAGCCTTTGGTCGATAATTTCGGGCGTCAGGTTACATATCTAAGGGTTTCGGTTACTGACCGGTGTGATTTTCGCTGCACCTATTGCATGTCGGAGCAAATGACCTTTTTACCTAAAAAGGAGGTTTTATCGTTTGAAGAATTGTTGATTATTATCGAAACATTCATCAAGCGCGGCGTTACAAAAATCCGTCTGACCGGCGGTGAGCCTTTGGTGCGCAAAGATATTATTCGACTGATTGAAGGAGTTTCAAAGCATCTTGGTTCTGGCCTGCTAAAAGAATTGACCCTGACCACAAATGGTAGCCAACTACAGCGCTATGCAAAACAGTTGGTTGAAAACGGCATAAAACGTATCAACATATCACTTGATACCAAAGACAGTGAAAAATTCACCCGCATTACACGTCGTGGAAAGCTCGATCAGGTATTGGCCGGCATTGATGCTGCCGATGCCGCAGGGCTAAAAATCAAGCTGAATATGGTGGCGATGCGCGGCTTTAATGATCATGAAATCATACCCATGATCAACTGGGCCCATGGACGGGGTTTTGATCTTACTTTGATCGAGGAAATGCCGCTGGGCGATGTGGGAACAGACAGGAGCCAGCGCTTTTTATCGTTGCGCGAGGTTCGCGACAATTTGGCCAAAAAATTTACCTTGAAAAAAATCGACCATCAGAGCGGCGGGCCGGCGCGCTATGTAGAATTGGCGGAAACCGGCGGCAAGGTCGGTTTTATTACCCCGATGAGCCACAATTTTTGCGAAAGCTGCAACCGGGTCAGGCTTACCTGCACCGGCAAACTATACTTGTGTCTGGGGCGCGAAAACCAGATCGACCTGCGCGACCCTTTGCGCCAAGCGGGCAAAAAAGGTCTTGATGAAGCATTGAGCCAGGCAATGGAGATAAAGCCCAAGGGGCATGATTTCGATTATTCAAGAATTGATAACTCCCCCAAGCGTCACATGTCGGTAACCGGGGGATAACCCCCTAAGGGGTGGGCCATAAGGGCCCTATAAATAAAATTACAAGTCGCTTTTTAAAAAAATGCCCGAACCTCTTTTACCAATGGAGCGCCTTTTACAAAAATATTACAAATCCTTGTTTTGGCGATTTTTTTCTTCACGCAAAAAAATCAACGGCAAGGCAGTAGTATATTTTATCTGATCCATGGAAAATGACGAACTGACATCGCTAAGGGATATGCGGGCAATCAAACGCCGGTAAAAATCATCATAGGCAGCGATATCACAAACAACCACGCGCAACAAATAATCCACCTCCCCGCTCATGCGGTAAAATTCCATAACTTCGGGAAAATCACTAACGATTGTTGAAAAACTCCGAAGCCATGCATCAGAATGCTCACTAGTGCGAATTGCCACAAATACGCTTACCGGCGCGTTTACTTTGGCCGGATCCAATATTGCCACCCGTCCGATAATGACCTTGTCCTCCTCCATTTTTTGAATTCGCCGCCAGCATGGAGTGGTAGAAAGGCCGACCTTGCGGCCAATTTCACTAACGGGAATGGTAGCGTCCTCTTGTAAAATGGAGAGAATTTTTCTGTCAATACGATCAAGGGTCATGGGAGTGAGTACCTAAAAGGTGAATTTATCATCCTTTTATAGAACAAAATTCTAAAACATAAAGAAAAACAGTGTCGAATTAGCAAATAATACTATTATTGGTAAATGTCGCCGGTATCGATCGCAGAACTAATCGCTCTTACCAGATAATCGCACTTGCCAGATAAAAGTTAGACCCTTTATGTGCGTCACAACCCTAAAGCATGTCGCGTTCGTTCGCATTCACTTAACATGCTTTATCTATTTGTTTTCGCCAGGGTCAACGCTCCCCACGCCGCCAGTTTCTGGGGGTGACAAACTCTCCGGCCCACATGCCCAGCTTATTAGAGCGCGCTTCATTTTCCTGATCCTGATAATCATAATAGGAAACCGCCAATCCTTCGCTGACAAGAACCGAGCCAACATCAAGGCCATTAACTGTGCAAATGGCCAGGGACCGATCATAGCGATCTCTTTTTTGCGATCGGCATTCAATGCGCCCCTGAGCCATCAATTGTTCCAACCTTTGGCGCGCCGCCTGACCACATGTCCAGATCTGCCCATTTGGGTCAATGCAGGTCTGTTCAATTTCAGGAGCATCAAGCCCTAGCAAGCGAATACTCTCAGCCCCAAAACGAATACTGTCCCCGTCTGTGACCCGCGCAGAACCCGAAAAAATGCTCTCGTTGCTCCCATCGACAATGCTGCCTCCGCTGAGGTTTTCAGCTCCACTTCCATTACTTTTTTGCCCTTCTCCCCTGAGGAACAAGGCAAAAGACAGCGTAAAAACCAGCAAGAACAGCAAAATATTCAAAAATATCGATGTTTTTTTGCTGAAGGCTAAAAACGGCAACTTCATATTAACCACACTGGAAATAGAGTTAACAAAATGCGTACCTCACCTTTGGGCCAAGCTTTAATTTAAGCAAGGCTAAGACAAAGGTGTGCAATATTTGTTTACGAGTTCAATTATGCCAAACTACTTTCAAAACCACGATAGAGAAAGCTCGCACCCACATAAGCGCGATGCCTATCGTACGGTATTTGACGCAAGGCAAAAATTGGCATCAACAACCGGCACAAAAGCCTCTTACGATTTTGAACTACTCAAGGAATATGCCCGCTCACGCAAGTCCAGCCTGATTATAATGAACATATTGTTCGTACTGACGGGTATTTATGCCAGCTTCTGGATCCCCCTATATGCTGTGACATTTTGGAGCGCTGGAATATTAGTCAGCAATTTTTTTGTAGTGCTGATTTGCAAACGCTTTTTGAAAAAAGAAATAAAAAACCCTTCGGTTAAAAGATGGACGGCAAATTTTATTGCCGCAGAAACCGTTTATGGCATTGCATGGGCATTACTGGCCATGTTTACACTGGCGGCGGGGGGCAAAGATATTGGCGTAGTGCTATTTGCCATTTTATTGATAGGCATTGGCGCCAATACTCTGGCCTCGCGCTCCTTGCCAATCGCGACCCTTATAACCACCTTGCCAGCCACTGTAACGGTTTCGATAAATTTGATCGCCTATGGAGAAACCTTCTATTATTCTTTGGCCGGGGTAGCGATTATTGCCCTGTTTTTCATATCGTTCTTTTTGCAAAGATTGCAAAAATCCGAACTAATATCCCTTGCCCACCAGTCTGAAAAAGATGCCTTGATCCTTGATCTGGAAGAGGCTCGCGAAGTCTCTGATCAGGCACGACGAGAAGCGGAACAGGCCAATATCGCCAAATCTAATTTTCTGGCAACCATGAGTCACGAATTGCGCACCCCGCTAAATGCCATTATCGGTTTTTCCGAAGTTTTGAAGTCAGAGCTTTTGGGAGAACACAAGATTCCCCAATACAAAGAATATGCCAATGACATTCACAGCAGCGGCAAACATCTTCTAAACCTGATCAATGAATTGCTTGATTTATCGCGAATCGAGGCTGGAAAATATGATCTGAATGAAGAAATCGTTTTATTGCGCGATGTGGCCGATGATTGCCTGCGGATGATGAAAATTCGTGCCAAGGCCAAAAATATCGAGCTTGTGGAAACCATTGATGATGATTTACCAAAATTATGGGGCGACGAGAGAGCAATTCGCCAGATCATGCTCAACCTTTTAACCAACGCCATTAAATTCACCCCGCAATCGGGACGCGTTGAGCTAACCATTGCCCGCAGCAGCGATGGTGGACAGGTTATTTCGGTTAAAGATAATGGGCCAGGCATACCCCAAGACGAAGTCAGCACCGTGCTTTCATCATTCGGCCAAGGCTCGTTGGCCCACAAAACGGCTGAACAAGGAGCGGGTCTGGGCCTTATTATCGTGCAAAAAATTATGGATCTTCACCAAGGAAGATTTGATCTATTCTCAAAACTTCGTTTTGGAACCGAGGCCATAGCCACTTTCCCAAGGGCAAGGGTTATGGATGCGGTGGCACCGATTTCAGAATCAAAGCGAAAGCTAAAAATTTATTAACAACCCTTTTGGGCCAAAGCCCTTTTGGGGCAAACTTGCAAAACAAGCAAAACTTTCTTATTCGCCTTTACCACTGACTTCTGTTTTACCACTGACTTCCGCTTGGGCAAAAGTTGCCATATTATGGTGCAGGTGCAATGCGGTTTTAACCAACACTGCCCCAAGGGCGGCCCCGCTCCCCTCACCCAATCGCATGCCAAGATCGAGCATGCCGCGCCTGTTCATTTTTTCAAGCGCGTTGATATGGGCATTTTCATCCGAAACATGGGCAAACAGGCAATGATCAAGAATTGCCGGATTTATGGCATAGCCAATCGCTGCGGCGGCAGTGGCAACAAAACCGTCAATTATTACCGGAGTTTTGTGGTGACGTGCCGCAACTATTGCGCCCAGCATGGCGGCAAATTCGCGCCCACCCACCCTGGAGAGAATTTTTAGCGGATGATCCAGATCTTTTTTATGCAACGCCAAAGCCCTGTCGACAACTTTTGCCTTGCGGGCAATACCTTCACTGTCCAGACCGGTTCCAGCCCCCACCCAATCAGCACCGGAGCCACCAAACAGGGCCGCGTAAATTGCAGCTGCAACAGTAGTGTTGCCAATGCCCATTTCGCCAATACATAACAAATCGGGCTCGCCGGCAATCGCTTCCATACCATAGGCAATGGTGGCCGCGCAGGCGCTATCACTAAGGGCTGCAACCTTGGTTATATCACCGGTGGGAATATCAAGTGCCAATTCAAAAACCCGAAGGTTAAGCCCGTGTAATTTGGAAATCTGGGAAATTGCCGCGCCGCCATTGGTGAAATTCGCCACCATTTGCGCCGTAACACTGGCGGGAAAAGGTGATATATTCTGCTCTGTTACCCCGTGATTACCAGCAAAAATTGCCACCATGGGATTGTTCATGGTCGGCTCGGTTTTTTCTTGCCAACGCGCCATGAATTCCACCAGATATTCCAGCTGTCCAAGCGAGCCCAAGGGTTTTGTCAGGGTTTTATCGCGCTCGCGAACGTCATCAACGGCGCTTTGGGACCCGTTAGGCAAATCTTTTAAAAGTTGCGAAAAATCATTAAATGGCTGGGGGATATTTTGAGAAAAATTTTGCATTGCTACTTATTGTGTATGATGATTTGAAAAATGAAATTAAACGGAAATTCAACCTGTTGAAAAAACAACCATCCTTGAGTCGCCCCCCCCTTGGCAATGACAATGAAGAGGTTTCCAACCCTTCAATTGTTAACGACGTCATTATGGGGATCAGGTTTTATTCGCAAATCCCCATAAAGCATTTTGACCATCAACGCCCGCAACTAAAATCGATGACGCGGGTTCTGGTTCTGGTCAGCATAATTATTGCGCTGGCTCCGGCGTTGGTTTTGTTTGCCGCAGTTTGGCTTGGTCTTCCGCTATTATTGGCCGCCCTGTTTGGGGTGGCTACCCAGATAGCCATTGTCGGGGCGATGGCCGAAGACGGGCTGGCCGACAGTTTTGACGGGCTTTTTGGCGGCAGCTCCAAAGAGCAACGGTTGGAAATAATGATAGATAGCACCCACGGCACCTTTGGGGTGGTGGCTATTGTTTTATTGATCGGCTCAAAAATTATTGCCCTTGGTTCACTAACTTCAACCTCGGCAATTGCCGCTGTTTTATTGTGGATTAGCGCACAAATAATTGCCCGCCAAAGTGCCTTGTGGCTGGTGGTCAAACTTCCTTCAGCTAAAAATGAGGGAACGGCAGCGCAAGCGGGGGAATTGTCAGGCAAGATATTTTGGCTCGGCATGGCCCCCTCGGCTTTGGTGGCAATAATATTTTCAGTTTTTCTTGTTGGCGTAAGTGGAATAATTATTACTGCCGCAATTGTGGTGTTGATAATTGTCTTATGGACCACCATCTGCAAAAATCTGGTTGGTGGATATAGTGGAGACTTGATAGGCGGCTTGCAGGCGATGCTGGAGATTGGTATTTTGAGCGGTTTTTTGTTGTTTATCGTTTAGCCGGAGCAAACAAAGAAGGATCCTAAATTGGCGTTTATCGGTTTTGCATTAGTGATCGGGTTAGGGCTGGCAATGGTGCTAACCTATGGTGCAGGAATCTATGGTGCAGGAATCTATGTTGCAGGACAGGCGTTCCAATTATCCCAGGATCAGTTGGGCCAGATCATCATTGCGGTACTGCTATTGATTTTTGTTGCCTCGGCCATTTTTGGACGGCGCATAAAACTGGGCCAGATTGTCAATGGTATCGCCATTTGGTCAACCATGCTATTTGTGCTGGTGGCCGGCTATACCTATCGATCTGAACTTAACGGGTTTTCAAACCGGGTTGTTTCGGCGCTGGCCCCCGGAGTGGCAACGCTCGAGCAAAATGAGGGGACTGCTGTATTCCAAAAAGGCTTTGGCAATACTTTTAGGATGGAAACCAAAGTAAACGGGGCCAATGTAACGATGATTTTTGATACCGGTGCCAGCGCTGTGGTTTTAACCAGCAATGATGCCAAAGCGGCGGGGATAAAAATTGATAATCTGCGCTTCAATATCGAGGTGCAAACCGCCAACGGACTTGGCCGCGCTGCCGGTGTCATCATAAAACGCTTGGAAGTCGGAGGAATTACACGCAAGAATATCCGGGCCTTTGTTGCTGAACAGGGCGCCCTTAAAACCAGTCTTTTGGGCATGACATTTTTGCAAACCTTAAAAAATTATACGGTAAGCCGAAATTCTTTAGAATTGAACGGCTAGATCATTTTATAGGATAAATGTACGCGGGTATCCGGTTCGAAAATGCGACAAAACAAAATTCGATAGAATAAAGATGCCAGGGCATTGGGTTTTTGATTAATATAAAACACGCCAAAAATATATTTTTTAACTTGAAATTTTCTCTTGGTAACAATACATTAGAATGTGCTTATATAAGGAATTATCAAAATGAGCTATTGTTTTTCAACAACACTAAACAGCGATATGGATCAGGCGATCGAAAAAGTTACCGAGGCCCTAAAAGTCGAAGGCTTTGGAGTATTGACTGAAATTGACGTCAAAGCGACCCTGAAGAAGAAAATCGACGTGGATTTTCGTCCCTATATGATTTTGGGTGCCTGCAACCCGACCTTTGCCCACAAGGCATTGTTGGCCGAAGATAAAATCGGCGCCATGCTGCCTTGCAATGTGATTGTGCAGGAAATCGGGGAAGGCAAGGTTGAAGTTTCAGCCGTTGACCCGATCGCTTCTATGTCGGCGGTGGAAAATCCGGCCCTTGGTGCCATCGCAGGCGAAGTTCAGGCCAAGCTGAAAAAAGTTATTGCGGGGCTTTAGTTTATTTATTTGAAGTTAGGGCCAAAAACGCCTGTTCAATAGTTTTTGGCCCTGCACCGTCTTTTAGCACGTCCATGGTCATGATCTGGCGAAAGCGGCGTGCACCGGGCAATCCATAGGCCAGCCCGATCATATGGCGCGTTATGGCATTGAGGCGAACCCCTTTTGCCATTTGTTTTTCAGTATATTCCCCCATTATATTTATAATATCGGCCAGTTCTGGTGCTGGTGCGTGGTCGCCATAGATTTTCGCATCAATTTTGGTCAGCAGCATAGGGTTGTGATAGGCGGCACGCCCTACCATAACGCCGCTAACATGCTGTAGATGATAATCAATCTGCTCCAGCGTTTCTATGCCACCATTTATTATTACCGGAAACGGGGCAAGTCGTTTGGCCAGATCAAAAACCCGCTGATATTCCAGCGGTGGAATGGTGCGATTTTCCTTTGGGCTAAGCCCATTAAGCCAAGCCTTGCGAGCATGCACATAAAGAGTGCTCGTTCCGGCCCCAATCACCGCATCGACAAAATCATCCAGTGGCTTGCCAATATCCATATCATCAATGCCAATGCGGCATTTCACCGTTACCGGCCTGTCGGTTTGCCCCTTTATCGCCTTGATACAAGCGGCCACCAGTTCTGGCTCGGCCATCAAACAGGCCCCAAAGCGGCCCGCCTGCACCCGATCGGACGGGCAGCCAATATTGAGGTTTATTTCATCATAGCCAAATTGTTCGCAAATTTTGGTAGCGCGAGCCAGTTCATCAGGGTTTGATCCACCAAGTTGCACTGCCACGGGGTGTTCAATTTCATCATAGGTAAGCAGGCGCTCAGGATCACCGTGGATGATGGCAGCACTGGTTATCATTTCGCTGAACAACAGGGAGTGTTTGGTAAGCTGGCGATGTAAAAAGCGGCAATGCCTGTCGGTCCAGTCGAGCATGGGGGCAACAGCAAAGATTTTTTTGGCCAAGATTTTTTGGCTGGAGGTTTTTTTGTGGCTTTTCAAAGTCTGGATATTTTCTAATATATTTCAACAAGCCCTATAAATATGCACAAGGGAATAAAAATACAAACCCTATTTGCCCATATCATCTTTGCCCATATCGTCTTTGCCCATTTCCATTTTATCATGCCCGCCAGAATTTTCTTCTGTAGATTTTTTGCCCGCCGTTTCTTCACCTGCCGATTTTTTATTCATCCCCCCCATATCTCCCATAGACATGGCTCCCATAGACATGGCCCCCATAGACATGGCTCCACCCGCCTGCATTTCCATCTCCATAGCCATTTCCCCTTTGGCATTGGTGTGGGTAATCATAAACAGGCGCTGGGTCAGCAGAATAACAATGAAACCAACCAGCGAAACCAACAGCACCAACGGATCGCTTTGATATTTCATCAGAATAAATGCCCCGAGAATTATAACATCCAGAATTATGGCAATCAGGGGAATAACCGGGTTTGATTTTGTTTCTTTGAGCAAAAACCGAAACAGGCCCCAGTGGATGGCAATATCCATGATCAGATAAAAAATCGCCCCGATAGAGGCAATGCGGGTCAAATCAAACAGAATGGTTAGAATAATTGCCAATGCTACTGTGAACACCAGCGCCGGATTTTTCAGGCCCCTGTATAATTGGGGCAATTGCTTCATGGCGCTTAGCATGCCCAGCATTCTGGAGGCCGAAAACACGCTGGCTATCAAGCCGGAAACCGTAGCAACTATCGCCAGAATAACCGTCAGGATCAGGCCCCAATCGCCAAATACCGGACGGGCGGCGGCGGCAAGCGCATAATTTTTTGCGGCGATAATTTCTTCAACACTCAACGAGCTGGAAACAGAAAGGGCCAGCAAAGTGTAGATTATCGTGCAAATCAGCACCGAAAGAATTATCGAGCGCCCAAGGTTTTTGTGGGGATCAATAATATCGTCCCCCTGATTGGTAATGGTGGTGAACCCCTTAAAAGCCAAAATGGACAGGGCAAGGGCGGCAACAAAATTGAAAACACCCCCGGTTGCCCCAGTTGCTCCATTAACTCCTGTGGAAATTGTCTGCCCCCAGCTATCCATCGAAGGAAATCCGGCAAAAGCCAAACCGGCCAAAGCCAAAAGAGCAATACCGGCAATCTTGATGATTGCGGTAATATTGGCCGTCCTCTCAATAGCCTTGTTGCCGGAAACATTGACCAGATAGGCAATAGCAATAAGCACCACGCCAAGGGCTGGCACCAGATATGCGGTGTTTTCAATTGCAAACAAACGCAAGCTATAGGAGCCAAAAGTTCTTGCGACCAGACTTTGGGCAATAACCATGGAAACATACATCAAAAGTGCAAAAGTGCCCGCCATGGTGCCAGGGCCATAGGCCTTGCGCATAAACATGGCCACACCACCCGCTGAAGGGTAGGCGTTGGAAAATTTGACATAGGAATAGGCACTGAACGAGACAACAATGGCCCCGACCAGGAAAGCCAGAGGGAAAATTTCACCCACCAGTTCGGCAATCTGGCCCATCAGCACAAAAATGCCAGCACCAATCATCACACCGGTGCCAAGGGAAACAGAGCCAATCAGGGAAAGTTTGTTTTCTTTTATTTGCTTCATCATAACTCCAAAAGGTCAAAAACTTTGTGCGTATAATTTTAAAACTAATCACACTTGCCAGCTAATTCACAGCAAACTAATTTGCAGCAAACTAATTTGCAGGCGCAAACACTTGCAAAAATATTAAGATCATAGGCCTAGACCAAAATGGTTGACGGGGCTAACGTTTTCAAAAATACGAAACAGAAAGAAATTATATGTGCTTTTCTCAAACGGTAAGTTTTGCCGCTGGTGGCTTATTGTTAGTCGGGGGAGCATATGCATGCACCAGAGCATGGACCACAAACAAAAAATATCTTCCCGTGGCCTTGATGCCTATTTTTGCCGGCCTGCAACAATTAACCGAAGGCTTTGTCTGGTCGGGAATGAACTCGGGAGACCCGAACCTGACATTGGCAAGCGCCATGATATTCATATTTTTTACCTGGTTCATGTGGCCATTCTGGATACCTTTAAGTGTTTATGTGCTGGAGCCAAAGGATAGCAAACGCAAACACCTGTTTTTGGCCTTTGCACTGACCGGGCTTGTCTTTGGTCTGATTCTTTATGTGCCCCATCTGCTGAACCCGGAATGGATAAGCGTTACCATAAACCGCAATTCTTTGGCCTATGAGGGTACAATGCTGCTTGATTTCATGATGCCCCGTCCAGCTACCAATGTGCTTTATCTGACGCTGATAATCGCCCCGCCACTCTTGTCGCGCTATTTGCATATCCGCTATTTTGGTCTGTCATTGATAGCGGTGGTAATCGTTGATACGGCATTTTTGAACTATGCCTATATATCGTTTTTCTGCCTGCTGGCCGGTTTGGCGACCATGCATTTGATTTACATTATCTCGCGCAATAAATGTAAAAGAGAATGCCCTACACTGTTCGTATAGCAGTATGGATTTTTCTAAAAACAAAGCCCGATACAAAAAATGGCCCGGCTTTTCTGCCGGACCAGTAAAACTCTTATTAGGTATAACTTTTACCAAGACGCCAAAATATTAGATAGCGCTTGATTCGTAACCACCTTCTTTGATCGCACTGATAAGCTCTGCTTCAGCAGCACCGGATTTAATGCTTACTGTGCGATTATCAAGATCAATGCTTACTTCTGCCGATGCATCAACGCTGGCTACAGCTTTTTCGATGGATGCTTTGCAATGTCCGCAGCTCATTTCCGGAATACTAAGTTTGGTCATGGGAGATTCTCCGTAATTTTTAAATATACTGCAATATCAGTTTCACAGTTCAGCGACAACTTACAAGCTTCTGGTGGAAGAAGGTCAAGCAAAAACTGGTAAAAAAATATTCAAACTATTGCTTGACCTTCCTCCCGCTGTAAGCTTTAACAGAGACGTTCCACTAACTGGAACTTTTGAATAATAATCGACAGGTAAAAAAAATGAGTGCTCAAAACACGACATCTTTCAAAATTGAAGGCATGACATGTGCCTCCTGTGTCGGCAGGGTCGAAAAAGCCCTGGCAACCGTCCCGGGGGTAGTCACTGCCTCGGTAAATCTGGCCACAGAAACAGCGCAAATCAGTTTTGATTCGCCAGCCGAGCCACAAACTCTGGTGCGCGCACTAGAAAAGTCAGGGTACCCTGCAATTACTGAAGAGGTAGTTCTGGCAATCGAGGGCATGACATGTGCCTCTTGTGTCGGGCGTGTTGAAAAAGAACTTATGGGCGCACCCGGCGTTGCAAGTGCTTCGGTAAACCTGGCTACAGAAACCGCAACCATCAAATATTACAGCGGCACATCTTCAGCAGTCGATCTTATGGCGGTGGTTAGAAACTCCGGCTATGAGGCCAAGCTAAAGAGCGAAAGCAGCGATGAAGACGCTTCCGCCCTTAAGGAAGCCCAAGCCCGCAAGCTAAAGAACCTGACCCTGATTGCGGCAATCTTTACCGCGCCGGTTTTCTTTTTGGAAATGGGCAGCTTTTTGTTCGAGTGGATTTATAATTTCAAAGAAACAGTTCTTGGATATCAAAATGATCGCTATATCCAGTTCACTTTAACTACTATCGTACTTTTCGGACCCGGAATTCGCTTTTATCTCAAAGGCTTCCCTTCCCTGTTCAAAGGCGCACCGGATATGAATTCTCTGGTGGCTCTTGGTACTTCGGCAGCTTGGGTCTATTCGGTTATCGTGACTTTTTTCCCCGGGATTTTGCCCGCAGAAGCACGGGAAATTTATTTCGAAGCGGCAGCGGTTATCGTAACTCTGATTTTGCTGGGCCGTTATCTGGAAATTCGGGCCAAGGGGCGGACAGGCGAAGCAATTCGCAAACTTGTCGGCTTGCAGGCCAAGAGTGCCAGAGTTGAGCGCGATGGGGAAATAATCGAGCTTTCGATCGAAGAAATCGTGGTTGGCGATATTATCCACCTTCGTCCGGGCGAAAAAATTGCCGTTGATGGTGAAGTCGTCAAAGGCTCTTCCTATGTGGATGAAAGCATGATTTCCGGTGAACCTGTGCCGGTCGAAAAAGTTCAGGGTTCAGAGGTCGTTGGCGGTACGGTGAACGGCACCGGCGCCCTGACATTTACTGCCACCAAAGTCGGCAATGATACCATGCTGGCCCAGATCATTAAAATGGTCGAGCAGGCCCAGGGAGCAAAACTGCCAATTCAGGCACTGGTTGATAAAATCACCCTGGTTTTTGTACCAATCGTTATGGTCTTAGCCGCTATAACTATTCTGGTATGGTTCTTCTTTGGCCCCGATCCCGCACTAACCTTCTCTCTGGTTGCCGGTGTTTCGGTTTTGATTATTGCCTGCCCGTGTGCAATGGGTCTGGCAACGCCAACCTCGATCATGGTTGGTACCGGCCGCGCGGCTGAAATGGGTGTATTGTTCCGCAAGGGCGACGCACTGCAAGGCTTGCAGGAAACAACTATCGTAGCTCTGGATAAAACCGGAACCCTTACCCAAGGTCGCCCGGAACTAACTGATTTTGTGGTATCCGAGGGCTTTGATGAAAATGAAGTTCTGGCACTGGTTGCCGCAGTTGAAGCAATCTCTGAACATCCGATTGCCGAAGCCATTGTCAGGGCAGCAAAAGCCAAGAACATCGAACTGGCTGAAACCACAGACTTTGATTCCATAACCGGCTTTGGTGTCAGTGCAACAGTAAATGGTCGCAAACTATTGATTGGTGCTGACCGTTTGATGGTTCGCGAAGGGGTGGAGCTTGGTGCTCTGGCAGATGCTGGAACCGCATTGGGTAAAAAAGGTAAATCGCCACTTTATGCTGCCATTGATGGCAAGGCCGCCGTTGTTATTGCGGTAACCGATCCAATCAAGAAAAGCACACCCGAAGCCATTGCAGCCCTGCACAAACTGGGCCTGAAAGTGGCAATGATAACCGGCGATAATAAAGGCACTGCCGAAGTTATCGCGGCTGAGCTTGGCATAGATCATGTGGTGGCAGAAGTGTTGCCCGAGGGTAAAGTGGAAGCCTTGCACAAGCTGCGTGAAGGTGGAGCCAAACTGGCCTTTGTTGGTGATGGCATCAATGATGCACCAGCTTTAGCCGAGGCAGATGTGGGCATTGCCATTGGTACTGGCACCGATGTGGCCATTGAATCGGCCGATGTGGTGCTGATGTCCGGTGATATCAAAGGTGTGGTAAATGCCTTTGATGTAAGCCAGCGCACTATGATAAACATTAAGCAGAACCTGTTCTGGGCCTTTAGTTACAACACTATTTTGATCCCGGTTGCTGCTGGTGTTCTCTATCCGGTTTGGGGCATTACATTGTCACCAATGTTGGCCGCTGTTGCCATGGGTATGTCCAGCATATTCGTACTTACCAACGCATTGCGTCTGCGCTGGGTGAAACCGGTAATGCAGGAGGAAGCCCCTGTTACATCCATGCAGCAGGCAAAACCGCTTGCAGCAACACCTGTTCCTGCCGAATAGACTAAAACTATTTTCCCCCCGGAGTTTTTAGCTCCGGGGGTTTTTTTAAAACAAAAAGGAATTTTACCCATGAATATTGGTGATGTTTCCACACGATCAGGCCTTCCAGCCAAGACCATTCGTTATTACGAGGATATTGGCTTGGTAAAACCCCTGCGTGGCGAAAACGGCTATCGCACATTTCGCGAGCAGGAATTGCACAAGCTTACCTTTTTAGGCCGGGCCAGAGCCTTGGGGTTCACCATCGAGGATTGCCGCACCCTTATGGCACTCTATGATGATGATGAACGCTCCAGCGCCGATGTAAAACGAGTGGCAAACGAGCATTTAAAGCATATCAACGATAAAATTGTTGCCCTTAAATCCATGTCCAACACCCTGTCGTATCTTATCAATGAATGTTCGGGAGATAATCGCCCGGACTGTCCGATTTTAGAAGACCTGGGTGGCATCTGACTTTTCTGAACGAATTTTAAAATAAAAAAGCCGGAGTAGATGCCCCGGCTTTTATTTTTTTGCTGATTACAATCTGCTGGATTACATTTTAATCCGATATATCCCAAACCCGCTTTCTGCGGTTCCCGCCGGCTCAATTGAAATGGCAGTAACATCATCCACAAACTGAGCGGCCTTGGGGCTGGTTTCAAACAGAACGGTAGTATTTTCCAAAGGAGCCAGAGACCAGTTGCTGTCTGCACTGGGATTAACTACACCCTGTTGCACCAGATAGCGTACAATTATATCCCGGTTTGTATCAGGCCCGACAAAGATGATGGTCGAGCCATCATTACCGGGGAAGGTTCCCCCGCCTCCGGCCCGATAATTATTGGTAGCTACCACAAATTTCTGATTGGGATCAATCGGTGCGCCATTAAATTTCAGGTCAATAATACGGTTGGCCGTTTCATCCAGAAGTACACCTTCAGAATTATATTTTGAGGGCTGGGAAATGTCGATTTTATAGGTAACCCCGTCAATCACATCAAAATTGTAGGACGGAAAGTCCGGGTTCATCAAAATCTGATCAAAAGACCCCGGTTCAATCTGGTTGTAAATCCCGGCTGAGCGTTCCAGCCATTCGCGAACCGTTGCCCCGTCAATCAAAACCGCGCGGATGGTGTTGGGATAAAGATAAAGGTCAGCCACGTTTTTAATGGCAACGGGGCCCACCGGTACATCAGTGTAATATTCCGGGCCGCCCCGGCCACCAGCCTTAAAGGGTGCGGCGGCAGAAAGGATTGGCAGGCCTTCCCATTCAGTACCTTTCATCATCTGTTCGATATACCAGTTCTGAGCGTTGGAGACGATCTGCACCGAGGGATCATCGGCCACCAGTGAAAAGTAGGAATAGAGCGGCGCTGCGGTTTCTCCCACGGCCCGGCGCACATATTGCAGGGTTTCATCATGAGTTTTTTGAACCGAAGCCAGAACCGCATCAACGGATTCAACCAGCGGGATCCTTTGGCGTTCCACACGCTCGTAAATCGGGCGTGCTTCAGACGTGTGAGATGCTATTGACCATTTACCATCATCTCCGCGCTGCAAAAGCAGATCAATCAGCCCCATATGGGAGCCCCAGAACCCGGCCATAACCGCAGGCGTGCCCATCAATGTGCCTTTTTCATTGTCGACGCCTTTGATGTCGGCATAATTCCCCGGAAATACCCGGTGATGATGGCCTGTAAACACCACATCAATTCCGGGCACACCGGCAAGGAACAATGAGGCGTTTTCCATATTGTCCGTCTCATCACCATCAATCCCTGAATGGGATAGAGCCACAATCACGTCACATCCCTGCTCTTGCATAATTGGGACATAGGCCTGAGCAGTTTTAATGATATCGCGCGCCATCACACTGCCCACCAGATTGGCGCTGTCCCAGGTCATGACCTGGGGAGGTACAAAACCAATGAAGCCGATTTTGAGGATGTGTGTTTCCCCGTCCCCGTCAATAATTTCTTTTTCAATAATTTTATAGGGATCAATAAGCGTATCATCAGCCACAGGGTCAGCGCCAAGCGTGTCTCCATTGGCAATATTGGCGCAGACGAACGGAAATTGAGCACCCGCCAACGCCTTGCCGAGGAAATCCAGACCATAGTTGAATTCATGATTGCCAAGAGTGGCAACATCATAGCCAAGCGTATTCATTGCCGCGATCATCGGGTGCAGGTCACCACCTTTGAACCCGCGTTCATAGGCCACATAATCGCCCATGGGGTTGCCTTGAATCAGGTCACCATTGTCCACCAGCAATGAATTGCCTGCCTCAGCCCGAACGCCCTCGATCAGTTTGGCCGTACGTGCCAATCCCATCGTGTCATTTGGCTTGTCCACATAATAATCATAGGGAAAAATTGCTACATGAACGTCCGTTGTTTCCATGATGCGCAAATGGGCCTGATTGGATGCCGCCATAGCCGCAAACGGATGCATGATAACAAGTGCGCTGGCTCCTGCCGTACCGGCCAGAAACGCCCGCCGTGAAATTTCGTCGCATTTGAACATAATATTCCTCCAACTGTTAAGAGCGCCAAAAGAAGTGAATATTGGCGCTTTCCCTTTATCGGGAACTATGCGTTGCCCGGACCAATTTTTTGCCGGAATGCCACAGTTATGTATGCAAGTTGGCCCGGTTTTAGGTACCGCGGTCATATAGTCTCAATCGTATAGTCTCAATGAGGTTTGCATATGGCCTCAATGAGGTTTGACGTTCCCATAACTATATGAACTGCGCAAGTGCGGACCTGTTGAGAAAAATTCAAACAAGCGAATTGGGGTGATAAGGATTGCGAGAATGGCATTGCGGTGATTTATCGAAATATATCATTAAGACCGTTGACCTGGGATCAGGAGCCAGATGCCCAGTTTTCAAAAAATTGCAGGCATTGGGCATTGGCCAGCGCACTGGTGTTTTTCACCTTGCGACCATGAATAATATCGCGCACCGCAATTTCTGAAATTTTGCCCGAACGCGTACGCGGAATATCTAGAGCCTGCGCAATAATTGCCGGAACATGGCGCGGGGTAGCACCAAGGCGAATTTTCGTACGGATAGTTTTTTGCAATTCATCGCTCAACTCAACACCATCGACAAGCCTGACAAACAGCACAATTCGCTGATCTCCCTCAAATTCCTGCCCGACCGCGACCGCCTCCAGAACCTGATCAATAGCCTCGACCTGCCGATAAATTTCAGCCGTACCAATGCGCACCCCGCCGGGGTTTAGAACAGTATCCGAGCGGCCATGGATTATATATCCGACCCCATGATTTTGTTCACCCTGGCAGTGTTCTAAAAAATCACCCTGACACCAATTGCCCTCGATTTGGGAAAAATAGGCATTGAAATATCGCTCCCCATCAGGATCGCCCCAAAATCCCAGCGGCATGGAGGGAAAGGGTGATCGACAAACCATCTCGCCTGCCTTGCCAATTACCGGATGGCCATTTTCGTCCAGCGCCACCACATCAATGCCCAGCATTGCCACCTGAATTTGGCCTCGACGGACGGGCAAAACCGGCACCCCGCCAACAAAACAGGCGCAAATATCGGTGCCTCCAGAAATGGAAGCCAGATGAACATCCGCTTTGAAACTATCATAAATATAGTCAAAACTGGCGGGCAACAAAGGTGATCCGGTGGAAAGAATGGTTTTAAGACTTGCAAGATCATGGGAGGTTTTTGGCTCAACACCAAATTTCTTCAAAGCGTCGATATATTTTGCCGAGGTGCCAAAAACCGTAATCTGCTCATCTTCTATCAAATCAGGCAAGCGCTGTGGTGCCGGATAAAACGGGTTACCATCAAAGGTAAGTAAAGTGGTGCCCAGCGCCAGCGCTGAAATCTGCCAGTTCCACATCATCCAGCCGCAGGTGGAAAAATAAAACAGCTTATCATCAGCCCTAATATCACAATGCAGAGCATGTTCCTTGAGGTGCTGTAGCAAAAGCCCCCCTGCCCGATGAATAATACATTTGGGCGCTCCGGTAGTACCGGAAGAAAACAGGATAACCAAGGGGGTGTCAAATTTCCCTGCAAAATAGTCGATTTGCGATGCCTCATGGGGGGCAAGCCATTGCTCAAGCCCAATAGCCGGCTTGCAATATAGTTTTTTATCCATCACCTCGCCAAGAATAACTACCTGTTCGATCGATTTGGAATTGGCCACCGCATTAATCGTTTTAGTGATGTCAATATTCTTGTCCCCATAGCGATAATCCGGGACAGCAACCAATAATTTTGCCTCGATCTGGTTAAGGCGATCGCTGGCACCATTGGGGCCGAAATCTGGCGAGCACGAAGCCCAAATGGCCCCGATTGCCGCACAGGCCAGATAGAATTCTATGGCCTCAATATCATTGGTAACAATTCCAGCGATCCTATCCCCGGCCTCAATTCCTTGCGAACGCAGGGCTTTTACAATTCTGGAGACATTGTTTTTTAACTCGAGGCGGGTGATCTGGCGGCGGGTTCCATCATCCCTTGTAGCAATGATGGCAATTTTATCGCTGGGATCACGTAGCAGATTTTGCGCATAATTTAACTTGGCATCGGGGAAAAACTTCGCGTCCCGCATATGAGGGGCAGGTTCAAAAGCCGTTGCACCCTTTTCACCGATTATGCCCAAATAATCCCAAAGCGCCGACCAGAATTGCTCGGGTTGTTCTATCGAAAACCTATGCAGACCATCATAATCATCTGGCGCGAAACCATGCAGATGGGCGATATTTTTTGAAAACTTAAATATGGAAGAAGCAGTTTTTCTCTCTTGGGATGGCACCCATAGAACATTCTCGTTCTCATTCGTACTTCCAAAATTTTTACTCACCTAACATATCTCCGTTCTCGATACACATGGCAATGCCCATTCCCCCGCCAATACACAGGGTAGCCAGACCCCGCCTAAGCTTGCGACGACGCAATTCATGAATAAGCGTAACCATAATTCTTGCCCCCGACGCCCCAATAGGATGGCCCAGAGCTATGGCTCCGCCATTGACATTGACCTTTTTCAGATCAATTTCAAGCTCGCCAATTACCGCCATGCTTTGGGCTGCAAAGGCCTCGTTAATTTCAAACAGATCCACATCAGCAATATTCCAGCCCGCAAGTTCCAGAGCCTTTTTGCTGGCAGAAATCGGCCCCAGCCCCATGAATTGTGGATCAAGACCCGTATGGGCAAACGAAATTATGCTGGCCAGAGGGGGAATATTTTTTTCTTCGGCCGTGGTTTTTTTCATCAATACCAAAGCTGCCGCACCATCATTGATGCCTGAAGAATTGCCTGCCGTTACCGTACCGTTTTCAACAAAGGCCGGGCGCAACTTTGCCAGCGATGCAAGATCCGTATCGTGACGAATAAATTCATCAGAATCAAAAATAACATCCCTTATTCGTCCGGCAATTGTTATCTTGGCGATCTCGCCCTCAAAGCGAGAAGTTTTTTGGGCACTGGACGCCTTTTGCTGGGAAGCAAGGGCAAACTCGTCCTGCTGTTGGCGGCTAAAGCCATATTTTTCAACAATATTTTCTGCCGTGTTGCCCATCGGATAGCCATAAAAAGCATCACTTAAACCATCATTTAACACACTATCGACAAGGGGCTTGTCACCAAGTTTTTTCCCCGTTCGCAGATTTGCCAGATGCGGGGCATTGCTCATGCTTTCTTGTCCACCAGCGAGCACAATATTTGCTGCGCCGGTGCTTATTTGCTGGGCCCCAAGAGCAAGTGCGCGCAAGCCTGATCCGCAAACCTGATTTATTGTCATGGCAGGAGCTGCGTCAACAATATTGGCCATACGTGCTGCTTGCCGGGCCGGGTTCATCCCCGCGCCGGCGGTTAAAACCTGCCCCAGAATGGTTTCATCAATATCAGATCCCACAAGTTGCGCCTGTTCCAGCGCTGCCTTTACAACCTGACTTCCGGTTTCATGGGCATCAAGGGGGGCCAAAGCACCGCAAAGATTGCCGATAGGGGAGCGTTTTGCTCCGACAATGACGATTTGATTTGTTGCCAAAACCCGCACTCACTTTGAAAAAGAAACAGGTCAGTTCTAGAGCCATTGGCTTCTTTTTCAAAGGCAAATATTGTTTTCTAGCTGTAAAGCGAGCGCAAAAGTTCTACTTCTTGTTTGGAGCCGAGAACAACCGGCACCCTTTGGTGTAAAGAATTGGGCAAAAAACCAATTATATCCCTAGTTTGCATAATGGCGCCACCGCCGGCATTTTCAACCAGCATGGCCATTGGCAATGCTTCATAAAGAAAGCGCAGCTTGCCGGTTTCGCTGCCCTTTTTATCAAGGGCGGGATAGATAAAAATTCCACCACGGATAAATAGCCGATGCACATCGGCAATCATTGCCCCGGACCAGCGCATATTAAAGTCCTTGCCGCGCGGACCACTCTTGCCGCTCAAACAATCGTTTATGTAGGTTTTTGTCCCCTCGTTCCAAAAGCGCTCATAGGACATATTTATAGAAAACTCAGCTGCACTTTGGGCAATATCAAGCTGATCCTGCACAAGGATAAAGTCAGCACTATCTTCTTTTAAAGCAAACATGGCCACAGATTCGCCAATGGTCAAAACCAACAAAGTTGCCGGCCCATAAAATATATAACCGGCACTTATCTGGGATTTAGCGGCGGCAAAAATATCACCTTGCCCAATTTCCTTAGCGGAAATATCACCAAGCTGCAAAACCGAAAATATGGTGCCTATAGCGCTATTGGTTTCAATATTGGACGAGCCATCAAGCGGATCAAAACAAACCACATGGTTTGCGCCACTATTGTTTGCAACACTAGTGTTAGTGCCAGAACCCTGTTTGTTTAGTAAAAGTTCGGGATTTTCTTCGGAAACCATGGCCGCAACCGAGGGGCATTTTGCCAGATGCTCAAGCACAATATCATTGGATATTATATCCAGGTCCTTTTGCTCTTCCCCCTGCACGTTGATTTTTCCGGCGGCTCCGGTTTTGCCCTCCAGCGCAGCAGAATCGGCAGTTTTGGCAATTTCAATGCCGGCTTTTGCCATGGCCAGAATAATTGCTGCCAAATTATTACTGGCACCCTGACTTTTAAGCCAGAATGCCAGATCAATGGTGTTTCCCGATTGCATTATTAATAAAAACCCTAAGCTGCTTTGGAGCGCAAAATTCCTGCCGCATAGCGGTCAGCCATTTGGCTCAGGTTCAATGGCTTGATTTTGCTGGCCATTCCCGCACATCCAAATAATTCATTGCGCTTGATACAAAGATCAACCACCCGCTGGCGACCGGGTTTTAAAATTGCTCTGATATCAAACGAGGATTGGTTATTCATCAAAAATTCACGCATGGAACCACTTAAGGCCATTCTGATATCTGTGTCGATATTGATTTTTTTAACGCCGGATTTTATGCCCCGCTCCACCTCTTCAAGGGGAACACCAAAGGTCTGGGGAATATCGCCACCATGCTCGTTGATCAGGTCTTGCAAATATTGGGGAACCGTAGAAGCGCCGTGCATAACCAGATGGGTATTTGGAAGTTTGGCATGGATTTTTTCAATAACATCCATTGCCAGAATGTCCCCGTTGGGGCGGCGGGAGAATTTATAAGCACCATGGGAAGTACCACAGGCAACCGCCAAGGCATCAACACCGGTAGAGCTAACAAAATCGAGAGCCTCATCAGGGTCTGTGAGCAATTTATTGCGCTCCAGCATGCCTTCAAAACCATGGCCGTCTTCTTTTTCTCCGGTTCCTGTTTCAAGGGAGCCAAGCACTCCGAGTTCACCCTCAACCGAAATTCCACGTGCATGGGCAACTTCAACAACCGAAGAGGTTTCGGATACATTATAATCATATTCCGCTGGGGTTTTTGCATCCGCTTCAAGCGACCCGTCCATCATCACGGAAGTAAAGCCCATATCCATCGCCGACATGCAGGTGCTCAGCTCATTACCATGGTCCAGATGCATGCAGACCGGCAGGTGAGGATAAGTTTCGGCAGCGGCCATAAACATGTGCTGGAGGAATTTATCCCCCATATAATTGCGGGCCGTGCGGCTGGCTTGCAGCAAAACCGGAGAATTGGTTTTATCTGCCGCTTCCATAACCGCCTGCATGGTTTCCAGATTGGTGATGTTGAAGGCGGGCATGCCATAGCCGTTTTCACCGGCATGGTCCAAAAGTTGGCGAAGGGTAATTAAAGCCATGTTATTCTCCTAAAATTCCTGCGTCAGTTTGTTGCATTTAAAGTTTTTTGAGATCTGCTGGCTGGCAAATTTCAATATTGTTTAAAAAAATCTACCGTTTCCAAAACCAGTATTTTGTAGAGAAACGGCAAATGTAGTTTTCAAGCTAAACCTTCGACCTAGGCATTTATGCCTGAAGTTTTTTATAATTGTCTTCAAACAGTTTAAGCAAATGGTCAGCCTGTTTTGCATAGGCCGATTTATCTTGCCATGTGAGTTCAGGGTTTAATAATTGATCATCAATGCCACTGATTGAAACTGGAACCTGAAGACCAAAAACATCATCTCTACGATATTGCGCATCGTCCAGATCGCCACTAATAGCAGCCTCTAACATTTGTCTGGTGTCTTTGAGAGCCATGCGCTTGCCAGTTCCATAGGCCCCACCGGTCCAGCCGGTGTTCAAGAGCCAGCAGGTAGCGCCGGTTTCGCCAAGGCGTTTTGCCAGCAATTCACCATAGACCTTGGGATTTCTGGCCATGAAAGGAGCACCAAAACAGGCGGAAAAAGTTGCCTGCGGTTCGGTAATTCCGCGCTCTGTGCCAGCGACTTTTGCCGTATATCCGGAAAGGAAATAATAGATAGCCTGTTCGGCGCTCAATTTGGCAATCGGGGGCAAAACACCAAACGCATCAGCGGTCAGCAAAACCAGATTGTTGGGAACCGGTGCAGTGCCACTTTCAACCCGATTTGGAATTGCCGACAAGGGGTAGGCAATTCTGGTGTTTTCGGTAACGCTGGAATCGGCAAAATCCAGTTCCAGAGTTTGGGGATCAAGGGTAACGTTTTCCAAAACAGTGCCGGATTGCATTGTCGTGGCATAAATTTCAGGCTCCCCCTCCTCGGTAAGGTTTATGGCCTTGGCGTAACAGCCGCCCTCAAGGTTGAATACCCCGTCCTTGGTCCAGCCATGCTCATCATCTCCAACCAGTGCGCGAACCGCAGAAGTGGAAAGAGTGGTTTTGCCGGTGCCCGAAAGACCAAAAAACAATGTGGTATCATCATCTTTACCAACATTTGCCGAACAGTGCATAGGAAAAATATCGGCGTCAGGCGCATGATAATTAAACAGCGAAAATACCGATTTTTTAATTTCTCCTGCATAGGCAGTGCCGCAAATCAGCACGATATTGCGCGAGAAATCCAAAGCAATACAGGTGCTGGTTTTAGTACCGTGACGAGCCGGGTCAGCCTCAAATTCAGGCATATGGACAATGGTCACGTTGGCAATAAAATCATTGAGCTGATTTTCTGACGGACGTATCAAAAGATGGCGAATAAACAGGGCATGCCAAGAGCTTGGGGTAAAAACATCAACATTATAACGCTGATTGGCATCGGCACCAGCAAACAATTGTTGCTGATGAATTGTCATGCCGACCATGTTCTCGAGCATGTCGGATAATAGCAGGTCGAATTTGTCCGCATCCATAGGATTGGTGTTTTCCCACCAGACAGTATCAGCTGTTTTTTCATCACAAACAATATATTTATCACCCGCAGACCGGCCGGTAAACTTGCCAGTGGAGGCAACCAGCGCCCCGTGTTTGGTTGCTACAACCTCGCCACGGCGCAAAGCCCGACCAACCAAAGACTGGGTTACATAGTTTTGATGCACTATTTTTGAGTTGCGATATATTTGGGCACTAACATTCAAATTGTTAAAACTGGAATCGGTAGCCGGTGCCGATATTGATGCTTGGGAAATATCACTTGATTGGGTCGCCTGAGAAACACTCATAATCTGATCGCCTAATAATGAAAATTGTCAAAAAAAAAGCTGCCTAAAAAAAGCAAGTACTCCAAACGCCACTCGCGGCGACGATCCTTGCATACGCATGCAATAGAGACTCTTGCATGCGTATGCAACAGGTAATATCAAGAATGCCAGATTTTTTTTCCATCTATGGTAAATACCGAATTTTCAGGCAAACGGGTCGATCCACGCAAAATCAATTGCCCCCTCACCTCACGACGCATGGCTCGCCTGCCGGGATGGGAGATCTGCTGATCGATGATTTTAATCGCCTCTTCGGCCAGAGATGCGGCGGGTTGGGAATAGGTGGTAAGGTCATAGGCAGAATGGGAGGCCTCGGGCACATCATCAATGCCAACTATGGAAATGTCTTCAGGGACCTTCAGACCAAATTCGCGTCGAACTACATCAAGAGCGGCAAAAGCCATATAATCGGACGCACAAAAAATGGCATCAACCGGTTTTTTGGAATTTAGAATTTTGCGGGTAGCAGCCGCTGCCCCCTCAAAGGAATAATCACCAAAAGCCACCTGAACCTTAGGAAAACCCAATGATTTCAAATGGGAGGAGAACGCATGCTGGCGAATTTCACTGGTGTTGGAGCTTTTAGTGCCGCCGATAAAAGCAAAGTTTTTGTGGCCACCGGCAATTAAAAACTGGGCAATTTGCTCGGCCGCTTTCTGGTTCTCGCCCCTGACAGTGGAAATTCCAGAAATCTTGCTTTCACGATTGATCTGCACAATCGGAATACCGTTCTTTTGGCATTGGGTAGTCAATTCTATCGAGGCGGTGGTTGCTGTTAAGATCAACGCATCAACCTGATAACTCAAAACCCGCTCAAGCTCGGGATCAGCGGTGCCATCTACCTTGGTGGTAAACAACAAAATATGACGGCCGGTATCGCGAAGGCGCTCTGAAAGCTCCTTGACCACTTGTGCATAAAATGGATTTTCGAGATTGGAAATAGCAAGCGCAACAATATTGGAGCGGTTGGTGGCCAACGATCGGGCCATCAGATTCGTTTGATAGCCAATTTTTTGGGCTGCCTTGATAATTTTTTCCCGAGTGTCCTTTGCTATGCTGGCACCGGGAGTAAAGGCGCGCGAAACCGCCGACTGGGAAACCCCGGCCAGCTTTGCCACATCTGTTTCGGTGGGAGCGCGACGCACCTGCACCCTTTTTGGTAGTTTTTTCTGCACCAAGTTTCTTTCATCCAATCAGGTGATACTTAATTCCACCCAGGCTGGCATAATAATTCAGATGCAATATAATTCAGATGCAATGATTTTGCACGATATCAAAAAAAATACCGGAGAAAAATATCGGGGAAAAATATACCGGCAATTGTAATCAGGTCAGTGAAAAAAATATAAATACGGGATTTATGCAATTTCAGCACAAATTTTGTAGGATTTTACTACAATTATTCTAAAATTTTACTGTAAAAAAATGGCCACCTATTCCGGGCGGACATCATTATAGTTTTTTGTGTAGGGTTTGCCAAAAAAAGTTACCCAAAGGTAATTGAGAGTATAAATGCCAGCGGTTTTAAAAACCCCCTCCTCTTCTAGCCGACGACCAGAAGTATACATGGGCAATTTAAACGTCCATTTTACCTGGCCAACCTTGTGCAAGCGTATGGCAACATCGGTATCTTCCCCATAAAAGGCGATAGAACGATCAAACCCGCCGGCCTTGTTCCAAGCGCTGCGTTTGAAAACAAAATTGCCACCCTGAATCATCGAACCGATTCGAAAGACAAACCGGTTAAGCAAATAAGCCAGATAGGCAAAATAATAAAACCCGCGCACCAAAGCCCGATTATACCAAGCCATATCATGATAGACATAAGGTCCACTCAAGGCCACCAGATCAGGGCATTTTTCAAAGGTTGTTATAACAGTTCTAATCCACCCCTTTGGCAATTGGGTGTCAGCATCAATATTGGCCACCAGCTCGGAGCTCGAGGCTTCAAACCCGGCATGGCGCGCATGCACAAGGCCTTTTTTGCTTTCATCAACCACAATAACTTGCGGGAACGATCTGGCTATCTCACCAGTCTTGTCGGTAGAGGCATTATTGACAACAATTATCTCCACCCGGGCGCCAGAATTCTCTGTTTCCCTTATTATTGATTTCAGGCAATCTGCAATTAGTAGTTCTTCATTATATGCCGGGATGACAAACGCCAGATCCATACATATTCTCCAAAACGGGACGACCGCAATTCTGTTTATGCCTTTGCTGATTAAAAAACAAGCAAACGAATTATAGATATCAGAACAGCGCCACGAATAAGCCACCTGAACAAGGAAAGGTTTATCATCTTTAGCACCTTGATACCAAGCCAGGCCCCGGCCAAAATTATCGGTACAGAATATAAATTAAGGGTCAGGGTTTGAGGAGTTATTAAACCAAGGGAGATGGAAAAAGGAAGTTTTACCAGATTTAGAAGCAGAAAAAACCATGATCTGGTGCCGACAAATTTTTCTTTAGTTAGCCCCATTTGTAGCAAAAAAATGCCAAATACCGGGCCCGCGGCATTGGCAACCATAGAAGAGGCACCCGCGAAAACTCCAACGATTGAAGTTACCAGCCTGCCCCCATATTGGCGCTGCCCCCAATATTCAACAGCAAGATTTAGCAGCAGCATAAGAAGAATTATAAGTCCTATGAGCTTTTGGAAAAACTCGGTGGAGGCCATATCAACAACAAAATAGCCCAACAAAACACCGATGAGCGTAGCGGGAAACAGGGAAACAAGAATTTGCCATTGGCAATCTCGGCGGTAATATAATACCGCAATCATGTCGGCAACAATCAGCATTGGCAGCAAGATACCCGGAGAAGCCTTGCCAGGAAAAGCCAGCGCGGCCAGCAAAACCGCCAAAATACCTACGCCGCCGATTGAGGTTTTGGTAAAGCCTATCAGCGCTGCCGCCGTTAAAAAATAAAATATTTGCAAAACGCTGAGATCAAAAATCTAATATCTTCTCCAAAATGCAATATCTAGAATCAGCAATATTATTAGAGTAGACGATGTTCGAGGTGGTTGGTCTAGGGTATTAACCCATAATCAGGATCACAAACGCTATGGGCAATAATAGCACAACAGCACAACATTATGCGGCAGGCTTGATTGTGCGGCAGAGTTTGGCCTCCCTTCGAGGGTATCGGCATTACTGGCGGCAAGAGCCAACGGGGCGGCAAAAACTATGGATAACCCAACTCCGTTTGACTTGACTTTTAATATTTCAGATTTGGCTTTTAACAATCCAAAAACCAAAGCAACACAAGCCTATTGGGCGCTAAAAAACGCTCAATAGGGGTGATCTTTGGTGAGTGTACTCAACCGGTAACTATAAGTTAAGTTGAGTTAGGGCGTTTTCGATCTTGGATTTTCTAAAAAATCTATCAGCGCTAGCGCTGCCAAAAACCCACTATATGCAACATCTCAAGTCAAAAATTACGGTTTTATAATTATATCATCTGGGGGAGAAGAAAATTCTTCGACCAGAGCTTTGGCAGCATCATAGAGCATTTGGCCATCTGGAGTTTCGCTGATCCAGCGATCAATGGTGGGCTGGGCGGCCAGTTTCCAGCGCGCGGTTTCCGCCTCATCAAGGGTTATTATTGAATTCCCCAAATCCTGAGCTACGCCAAGACCAACAAGATCACCCGCATCCATAGCAGCACCGAATTGAGCGGCGACTTCCACACCGGAATTTGCATCGATAATAGCCTGCAAATCCGCGGGTAGATTATCATAGCTGTCCTTGTTCATCACCAATGCAAAGGTCTGGGTATAAAGCCCATTGGCACCGCTAAAATCGGTATGGTTGGAAACAAGCTCGGAAATTGCAAAAGCCGTGGTTACTTCCCATGGAATTGTGGTGCCAGAAATTATGCCATAGTTTAGGGCTTCGGGAACTGCTGGCAGGGGCATGCCGATAGGCTCCGCCCCCAAATCCGCCAGCATCTGGTTGATGATTCTGGAGCCACCACGCACCTTGCGCCCCTCAAGATCTTCTAGCGAAGTCAATGGTTCGCGCATATGAAACAGGCCCGGGCCATGGGTATGGGCGGCAATCAAACGTACATCTTCAAACTCGTCCATGGCGTATTTTTCCACATAGGTTTGAAAAGCGCGCGAGGTATTTTGCGCAGTTGTTACCATAAAAGGGGTTTCAAAAACTTCGGATTTGGGGAAACGCCCCGGCGTATAGCCCAGCACTGTCCAGATAATATCGGCCACCCCTTCACGGGCCTGATCAAACAATTGCGGGGGTGCGCCACCCAATTGCATCGAGGGGTAGATTTCAATTTTTATCCTGCCGTTTGATTGCTCTTCTATTCGCTTGGCCCAAGGGGCAATGGCATCAGCGGGAATTGTCGATGTCGAGGGTAAAAAATGGTGCAAACGCAGGGTAAATTCTTGCACCAGCGCCGGGGTGGCAAAAAACAACCAAAGGGCAAATGCACCAATAAAACGAAACAGGGTTTTCAAAATTTTATCCCTCAACTTTTAAGGAAATGCAGAAAATTAAAATATCAGACAGAAAATCAGGCGAAAAAACGAACCAGAAACAGGCTGATAGCAGGAAATAAAACCAAAATCATGATTCTAAGCAAATCGGAAATAACAAAAGGCAAAACACCATAATAGGTTTGGCTTAATTTGGTGGTTTTTGCCATCTTGTTGATCACAAACAGGTTTAGCCCCACTGGCGGAGTTATCATGCCGACCTCGACCACCACCAGAACCAGAACTCCAAACCACAGGGCGAATTCTAACGGAGAAAGACCAAAATCAAGCTGGGTTACTATCGGATAAAAAATCGGGATGGTCAAAAGAATCATCGACAAAGAATCCATTAAAGTGCCCAAAACCAGATAAATAAACAAAATTGCCACCAGTACCAGCCAGGGACTAAAACCCTGTTCGGCTATTAATATAGCCAGAGTCTGGGGAGCGCCGGAAAGGGCCAGAAAACTGTTAAACACCGCTGCGCCAAAAATAATCAAAAAAATCATCGCACTGGAAGAAGCGGTTTCCAAAATGGCCTGCGCAATAGTTTTCAGGTTTAGATAGCCGCCAAAGGCTGCAATAAGTCCGGTGCCAATAGCCCCGATTGCCGCCCCCTCGGTGGGGGTAAAAATCCCTGAATAAATGCCGCCAATTACCACGAAAAAAATCAGCAAAACCGGCCAGATATCAAACAGAGCCTTAAAACGCTTTTGGTAGGAAACTCTGGGGGCCTGCCCGGCACTTGCGGGACTAAAATGCACATAGATCCTGATGGTGACCATATAGCCAATGGCAGCAATTATGCCCGGAACAATAGCGGCGATAAACAATTTGGCGATATTGGCTTCAACCAAAATAGCAAAAATTACCAAAATAACCGAAGGAGGAATTAATATTCCCAAAGTCCCCCCAGCTGCCAGCGCCCCTGTGGCCAGCGCATCAGAATAGCCATAGCGCTTAAGCTCTGGCAGTGCCACCTGCCCCATGGTGGCAGCTGTCGCAATAGAAGAGCCGCAAATGGAGCCAAAACCGGCACAAGCCCCAATGGATGCCATGGCAACCCCGCCGGGTTTGTGGCCCAGCCATGTTTGTGCCGCCCTGAACAGGGCACTCGACATGCCGCCAATTCCAGCCAGATGACCCATTAGCAAAAATAGCGGGATTATGGATAGGGAATAGGAGGAAAAGGAAGAAAATGTCAGGTCTTTTAGCTGCGATAATATCGGGGAAAAAGAACCACGAACTAAAAAATTGCCAAAAAAACCAACCAAAAACATTGCCAGAGCAATGGGTATGCGTAAAAAAATCAGGCCCAACAATATGGGAAAAGACAAAAAGCCGATGGTAAGGGCGCTCATTATCGCGCTCCATTTTCGGGGATTTTGGCAAAAATTCTGCTGGCGCTATTCAGCGAAGTCCAGATGCCAACAATAACCCAAGTCACCAAGCCGAATAGGGCAGCGGCATAGGACCACCAGACAGGAAAGCCCAACAAAAATGTGGTCTCACCAAAACCTATCTTGTCATACATGCCCAGCATAAGCTGCCATGTCATGATAAAAGCCATGAATGCAAGCAAAATATCGCCAGCGAAATCCAGAAACAAATTTATGCGCTTTCCCATCAAATCGGTAAAAACTCCAACACTGGCATGGCCCTTTTTTAGGTGGCACCAAGGCAAAAACGCACTAATTGCAAACAATGTCCCCGCCTCTACCATTTCAAACTGTCCAAGCAGCGGAGAAAACCCCAAGCCTATCGTGGCGCGGCCCGCTACCGAAACCAGCGTAATCAAAGCAATTGCGACCAGTGCCAGACCGCCAATTATCGCTACAAAACGGGCAAGGTTTTCTATCCAATAGCCTGATTGGGCCAGCTTTTGTTCGATTTTTGCAGACAAACTCATCCCCATTCAAGACCACCTGCCAACAGGGTGCTCTTTAAGCAAAACAAACATCTAACAGTTAAATTTTTGACACAAAGAATCATGGGGCAGATCAAAGGTTTTTTTTCAAGCAAAGGCAATATGGGGGGCTTTTATAATATAAGGATATTGCAGAATACCATGTAATAGGGGCTGGCTGATACTATCTATTGAGAGCATAGTTCAAACAACAGGTGCTAATGGTAAAAGGAGAAAAAAATTGAGCAATGACAACCAAGATAATAATGAGCATGATTCCAACGCTAAAGACGGGGAAAATCCCGGCGTTATATTGCCGCCGCCGCTGATATTGCTGGCATTTTTGGTTACCGGAGCAATTTTGCAGTTTTTAGTTCCAGTAACTTTTTTAGCCCCGTTTGCTTGGTGGAATAGCCAATTTTTGCTCGGATCAGCCATAAGTCTAGCAGCTTTCGGGTTAGCCATATGGGGAGTTCGCATATTTTCGGCAGCCGGAACCAATGTTGCCACCCACAAGGCAGCCCTGAAAGTTGTAAAAGGCGGGCCATATCGCTTCACGCGCAATCCCATGTATATGGGCATGCAATTGCTGTTGATCGGAGTTGGTATTATGTTTTCAGCCGAGTGGAACCTGATACTTTGGCCGCTGTTTTTTGCCATCCTGAAATATGGGGTAGTGCTGCGTGAAGAACGCTATATGAGAAATAAATTCGGCGATGAATATATCGATCTGCTGAAAAGAACGCGCCGCTGGCTTTAGGGGCAAGTCCTGTAAGTGGGGGTAAAATCCTGATCCCGCACCCATGATTTTATGAAAAAGAACTGAAATATTATGAGCGAAAACAATAGCAAACAACAAAACCAAAAAGAAAAAATTCATTACCTCAAGGATTATCGCGCTCCAGAATATATGGTTAAAACTATTGATATGCAGGTTGATATAAAACCTGATGCCTGCACGATTAAAACCAAGCTAAATATCATTCCTGCCGCTGATATAGTTGCCGGAAAAGGCCTTTTTCTTCACGGGGAAGAGCTGAAACTTCTTGGCATTTCTTTGGATGGAAAAGTTCTTGAAGCAGCCGAGTTTGAGCAAAATCAAGAGGGGATTATTCTGCATAATCCTCCCGCCAACCCTTTTGAGTTGGCTACAATTGTAACGGTAAAACCAGAGCAAAATACTTCGCTAATGGGGCTTTATCGCTCTGGCGGGACATGGTGCACCCAGTGCGAGCCTGAAGGTTTTCGGCGCTTGAGCTTCATGCTCGACCGCCCTGATATTATGGCAACCTATCGAGTAAGGCTTGAAGCAGATAAAGATCTGGCACCGATATTGTTGAGCAATGGTAATCTGATAAAAAGGGGGGAAATAGACAATAATCGCCATTTTGCCATTTGGGAAGACCCGCACCCCAAACCAACCTATCTGTTTGCGCTGGTTGCCGGAAATCTGGAAGCTCTACGCGATGATTTCACTACCATGTCGGGCAAAAAAATCGCGCTGGCAATCTATTGCGAACCGGGGAAAAGCCAAAAATGCACCTATGCCATGGGCGCCCTGAAACGCTCGATGGAATGGGATGAAGAACGCTTTGGCCGCGAATATGATCTGGAGCAATTCAATATTGTTGCGGTCTCGGATTTTAATTTCGGGGCCATGGAAAACAAGGGTTTGAATATTTTCAACGACAAATATATTCTGGCTGATCCTGATAGCGCCACCGATAGGGATTATTACAATATTGAGCGCATTGTTGCCCATGAATATTTTCATAACTGGACTGGCAACCGCATAACTTGCCGCGACTGGTTTCAGCTATGTCTAAAGGAGGGGCTGACGGTTTATCGCGATCAGGAATTCACCTCAGATATGCGCTCGAGATCGGTAAAACGCATTAGTGACGCCAGAAATTTACGTGCCCATCAATTTGGAGAAGATTGTGGTCCCCTCGCCCACCCGCCACGGCCGGATCATTATGCCCAGATCAATAATTTTTACACCTCGACAGTCTACGACAAAGGAGCCGAAATTGTTCGTATGCTGGCGACAATTTTGGGGGCAGAAGAATTTGCCAAGGGCTGCGACTTGTATTTTGAGCGCCATGACGGGCAAGCAACAACCATTGAAAAATGGATAAAGGTTTTTGAGGACAGTTCCGGGCGCGATCTATCCCAATTTGCCAAATGGTACACACAAGCAGGAACCCCTGAGGTTTTTGCCAGCGGAATATGGGACGAAAAAAGCAAGACCTATATGTTGAAACTGAAGCAGGTCAACAAAGCGAACACGGGACAAACTAAAAAACTGCCCAGCAAGCTTCCAATGTATATACCGCTGAAATTTGCCCTTATCGGGCCAAACGGCAAGGATTTAATGTTTGATAAAGTCAGTGGTGGCGAGGTTGAGGATGACATCCTAATCTTGCGGGAAAATGAAATGGATTTGCGTTTTGAAGGGGTAAGCCAAAGGCCGACCCTTTCGATATTGCGCGAATTTAGCGCCCCTGTTTCATTGATCAGCGGGCAAAGCCAGAATGATAAAGTCTTTTTGGCCCGCCATGATAGAGATCCCTTCAACCGCTGGCAGGCGGGGCAAAGTCTGGCCATGGATATGCTGGTAAAAACCCTGAGCAATAATGATGGCAAAATTGACTTTGACCCCGATGAGGTGAAAAACCTTGCCAACGCAATACAAAGCTCTCTTGCCAGCCAAATCCACGATAATGCCTTTAAAACATTGGTGCTGACCCCGCCGGGCGAAACAGCAATAGCATTATCGCTAAAGGGGAAGATAAACCCCAAAGCTATATATTTGGCCCGCCTAAAACTAGTGCAACTTATCTCTAAAATCCTTAAACAGCCCCTGTTGGAACTTTATGAAAAGCTTGCGGCCAGCGCTCCCTATTCTCAAAGCCTGGCTCAGGTGCAGGCCAGATCCTTGCGCAACCAGTGTTTGGTGATGCTGGCAGCGCAAAATGACCGGACAATGGATGAACTGGCCAGCAAGCAATATTATGAGAATGATAATATGAGCGATCGCATGGGGGCGCTAGCGGCCATTGTTATGGGCTGGAATGAAAACTCCCTGGAGCATCTAAACCATTTCAAGAGTAATTTTGGCTCCAATCCCCTGATCTATGACAAATGGCTGATGCTGATGGCTCAGGCGCCCGATGCCGATTGTCTAGGGCGGGTAAAAGAAATTTATCATTCTCAATATTTCCCAAAAACCAATCCAAATCGTCTTCGGGCACTAATAGGTGGTTTTGCTGTTGGTAATCCGGCCCAGTTTACACGTGAGGATGCCGGCGGTTTTGAATTTGTCGCCGGGGCAGCAAGAGAGATTGACACCATCAATCCGCAAGTGTCAGCTTCGATTATTGAGGGCTTTAGATCGTTTAGAAACTGGGAAACGAATCGGGAAACGAAAGCCGAAGAAATTTTGCAAAACTTAGCAAATAAAAAGGCAAACTCATCGGATTTGAGCGATATTTTGAACAGATTGTTAGCGCGCTAAAAAAAAAATTCACCCCTAACGGATTCTTCTGACTCAGCTTTTCCAGCTCGCCCCTGTTTTGTCTAAAACCTGCTATGGACAGGGCGGGGGGCAATGATTCAGACTGGTGTTTCTAAGAGGGCAATCATCCAAAATAAAGGCGATGCAAAATAAAGGCGATGACTGGGGTGAAAAAACTGATATCTGAAACAGCGGAGCCAGACAAGGCAGCAACCATGCCCCTAAGCAGGGCAGGCACGCTAAAAGCAGGTGAAACAGATTTTTTTACCAATAAGGGCCAAGTTTCAAATTTGTTGGTTTTTTTGCTATTTTGCGCCCTGACCATATTATTGTTCTTGCTGGTTATTGTGCAGGCCATAATTCCGGGTCTGCTGCCATTGCCAATGATGATTGCTAGCATCATACTATTGGCTAGTGGATTATCGGCAACCGGATATCGGCTTTTCTCAATTAGCCAGAGCGCTAAATATCAAGCTATCACCTTGATTCAACAGCAAAATTTAATTGGCAAAATGGCTGAAGATATTGCGAGAATGCGCGACCGGCAAAAAAATCTGCGCCGCGCCCACAGAGAAGAGCAATTGCGGGCTGAAGAAGCCAAAATTTCCAAGGCCGCATTTTTGGCCCACCTGAGCCATGATATTCGTACCCCCTTAAACCATATAATCGGTTTTGCCGACCTTATTTCCCACCAGACTTTTGGCCCTTTGGGGGATAAACGCTATGGGGAATATGTTCGAGATATCAAGCAATCAGGAGAACGGTTGTTAAGTGATATTGCTGGAATTCTGGAATTGTCAGAACTGCAAAGCGGACAAAAAATATTGAGCATTGAAAAAATAATGGTCGATGAAATGCTGCGAGATATTGATAGGAAATTTGGCTCCCGCGCCAAACGATGCGGCATAAATCTTGATGTAGATTGCTGGTGCGACGCGGTGCTTTTTGCTGATCGGATTGGAATAGAGCGGATTATTGGCAATCTGGTGGACAATGCCTTGCGCTTTACAGAAAAGGGCGGACAGGTGCGCATCGGGGCCTGGGTTGCCGACGAGGGCATAATATTCGAGGTGACAGACACCGGCATAGGCATGACAAAAAACAAGCTGGCCAAAATTTTTGAACCATTTCTGCTGGGGGATGCAAGCAAAAGCCGCAAAATTGCGAACGGCGGTTCCAGAGAAGGTTCTGAAGCTGGTTCTGGCGTTAGCTCCAGTGCCGGTGCTGGTTTGGGATTAGCTATTGCGCGCTCCATTGCCGAACTCTCCGGTGGGGAGCTGGCCATTGACAGCATGGCTGGAATTGGCACCACGGTAGCAATTTGCCTGCCGTTGAATTTAGAAAATCAAAATATTGCCGTGCAAGCGGCTTAGCTCACAGCCCAATCTAATATTGCTGTTTAGCAAAACCAGTCACTGTTTGCCTGCTTTACCTCGCGACGCATTTCTTCCACATGGGTTTGCAAATGCTCAAAACTGGGGAAATTAGTCAATTGGGCCAGCAATTCCTTAAAGGCATCATTCCAGCTATCTGTTGCAAATGGCTGGCTAAGGCAAGCGGCAACAATTTGAATAATCGAGCACATAACTGAATAATGTTGCGCCAGAATTTCTCCTCCGGCCAGCAGGTTTTCTTTTTCTAAAGTACGCAATATCGCCTGCACATCCCTACGAATTTCAACCAGTAGATCAGGATATAAAATTACCGCAGTCTGGGCAATAAATTCAATATCCATCAAGCCATTTTCCATAAGTTTGAGATCAAACTCATGGCGAGGGGAGCGTTCTTTAAGCAAGCGTTGGCGCATAGATACTGCATCTTTTAGCACCTGAATTTTATTTCCTTTGCGGGCAAAAACCTGTGCAATATCCGTTTCGATCCGCCTGCCAAAATCCCCGTCCCCATAAATAACCCGGGATCTGGTCAGGGCCATATGTTCCCACGTCCATGCCTTTTCCTTTTGATAGGAAACAAAAGCATTGCGGCTGGTGGCCAATGGCCCGGCATTTCCAGAGGGGCGCAGGCGCATATCCACCTCGTAAAGCACTCCATTGGCTGTTTGTGCAGAAATTGCAGTGATCAGCCTTTGGGTAAGGCGGGTAAAATAAAGCCCCTTTTCCAGCGGTTTTTCACCATTGGAATTTTCAGCCTCGCTCGGGGCCTCAAAGAGCAAAATCACATCCAGATCAGAAGCTACATTCATTTGCCAGGAACCAAGACGGCCAAAAGCCAAAAGAGCAATATTTGCCCCAACAACAATGCCGTGGCGCTGTTCGAATAAATCACGCACCCTGATAAACAGACGATCAAACAAGGTCTGGGCTAAAACCGAAAACTGGCTTCCGGCAAGTTCCGGAGAAATAGTGCCGGAAATCAGACCGGCAGAAATCAGGAATTTTTGTTCCTGACCAATCAGGCGAGCGCGCTCGATTACATCTTCAAAGCCGCTTGCCTCGGCCAGAAATGTTTCAATTTTTTGCATAAGAATTTGCGGGTTGATAATTTCGGCGGTTCTTGCCGGATCAATCATCCCATCAAGCACATGGGCGCGCGTAATCACCGCCTCCGCCATGCGAGGGGCCGAAGCCATGAACGCCAGCAGCAATTGGCAAAGTTGGGGATGGGCGCCCAGCATGGCAAATAATTGCACACCGGTGGGCAGGCGGGATAAAAAATCATCAAAGCGCTGCAAAGCCATATCGGCACTGCCAGCCTTGGCCATGGTTTGCAAAAACACCGGCAACAACTCGGTTAAATGCGCCCGCGAGGCGGCGGCTCGGGTGGCGGCATAGCTGCCATAATGCCATTTTTTAATGGTCGCCAAAGCTGCAACAGGATCTGAAAAACCCATCATAGCCAAAGTCTCAAGCGTGGCAGGGTCGTCATCAGTGCCGGTAAAAACCAGACTTCCTGCCTCGGAGGAAAGCTGAGTTTTACCACTAAATAATTTAATGTAATTAGCCGTGACAATCTGCAATTTCTTACGGTAGGCCTGTTCGAATTCATCCAGATTATCATAACCCATCAATACAGCGATAAATTGCAGGCCCTTATCGTGGGCGGGCAAAATATGGGTTTGCTCGTCATTGAGCATTTGCAAACGGTTTTCAACACCACGCAAAAACCAGTAGGCCTTGCTCATTTCGTCAGAGGTTTTTTGATCTATCCAGTTATTTTGCGCCAGTTTTTCCAAGGCAATAGTAGTTGGTATCACCCGCAATTGCGGCTCGCGACCACCGGCAATCAATTGCTGGGTCTGGGCAAAAAATTCAATTTCACGAATGCCGCCACGCCCAAGTTTAACATTATGACCGGCTAAACATTCTTCACCAATATTTTGCGCCATGTTGATCTGGCGTTTCATGGCCTGAATATCGGCAATAGCGGCAAAATCCAGATGCTTGCGCCAGATAAACGGTGCCAAATCCGATAAAAATCTCTTGGCAACGGCAAAATCACCCGCAACGGCTCTAGCTTTTATCCATGCGGCGCGCTCCCAATTTTGCCCTCTGGATTCATAATAGGCCAGCGCCCCATCTACCGAAAGGGCAACCGGAGTTGATCCGGGGTCAGGGCGCAGACGCAAATCGGTACGAAACACATAACCATTTGCCGTGCGCTCCTGCATAATTGCCGCGGTTCGCTGGATAATTCTTGACCAGATTTTAGAGGCCCTGTCAGGATCAGCAAATATGTTTGATTGCGGATCAAAAAACGCCACAACATCAATATCGGAGGAATAATTTAATTCGCGCCCCCCATGCTTGCCCAGCGCCAAAATACAAATCCCGCTATCTTTTGCCCGTATAGGAGAAATATCCTGCTTGAATTTACCCTGCCTTTGCGCCTCGCCAAACGCAAATTCCAATGCCGCCTGCAAGCTTGTATCGGCAAAATCACTAAGGGCCACTGCTGCCCGTTTACTGCTCCAGACCTGTCCGGTTTCACAAATTGCGCACAACAGGGCCACCTGCCCTTTGGCTTGGCGTAAAAGTGAAAATATTTGGGCTTCTTCAATTGTTTTTGAGGATAATTGCTGAATGAAACCCAAAATATCAACCAGTGACTTTTCAGGGGCTTGCTGCAAAATTTGAGCTAAAAATTCCTCATGCTTGTTTGCCAAATCCAACAGATAGGGCGAGGCACAAAACAATGGCTGCAAAACAGTAAGTGCCGGCTCGATAATTGCTCTATTCTCGCTGGCAAGCGAAGTTAACCAGACATCAAAAGCCCCGCTATTCTTTAAGGATGGCAGGGCTAGCAACTTATCTATCATCAATCAAAAATCCAAATATATGCTGGATTAACAAATTGCAGGATCAAAAATTCTTTGGCAATGAAATAATTGCACAAACACCAGAACCCTTCTCTTGGTTGCTTTGGTTGGCAGCGCTATTTTGGAGAATTTCAAAATTACCCTTATGTAATTTTGCCACTGCCGATACCAATGCCAGTCCAAGACCCGAGCCGGTTTCGGTGCGGCTTTTTTCTAGTCTGACAAAGCGCTCAAGCACCCTTTTTCTTTCCAGGGCTGGAATTCCGGGGCCGAAATCACAAACAGAAATTCGAATTTCTTCCGGAGTTTGCCTAACACTGACCAGAATTTTTTCTCCCCCATCTTTTATTGATTTGTTTTCAGAATTACTTATGCCGGTTGTGCTGGTTTTATCAGAAGTACCCAGAGCATATTTGATAGAATTTTCAAGCAGATTGACCAGCGCTTGCGAAAGCAATTCACGGTTTGATTGCAAAAAAATTCCTGACTCAATATCCATCTCTATTTGCCCGCCAGCATCTTCAACCACCGGACCATAAAGATCACAAACATCAAGCACTGCTTTGGAAACATCCACTTTGCTCAAGGCATCCGCATGGCCACCGGCCTCAACCCGCGCAATCAACAATAGGGCATTAAAAGTAGAAATCAGCTGATCGCTCTCCGCAATCGTAGTTTCAAGTGCCTGCTTGTGATCCTCGCCGGTGCGTCCCTCCCTCAGGGCTGCTTCAGCTCTATTGCGCAATCTGGTAAGAGGGGTTTTTAAATCATGGGCAATATTGTCGGTAACTTCCTTAAGTCCCTGCATCAGTTTCTCGATGCGGTCGAGCATATCGTTAAGCCCGTTTGCCAATTGGTCAAACTCGTCATCGCGCTTGGTCACCGGCACCCTCTCGGACAAGTTCCCAGACATGATTTTTTTGGACGTGGCGTTTATAGTATCGATACGGGCCAATACCCGCCTCGCTGTCAACATGCCTGCAATGGCAGAAAACAATATTATGCCCCCAACACCCAATGCCATGGTACGAACTATAATTCGGGTAAAATCTCGCCGTTGCACAATATCGCGCCCAACCACCAGCCGAAAACCGCTGGGTAACAATATGGAGCGCACCACCGCCTGGGCTTTTCGCTGGTCGCGCAAGCTGTTTTCCCGATCCTGCGGAGTATTTTGGATAAGCCCTTCAAAAGCTAATTGCGGGGAATAGGAAAAAGAATATTGCCCCGGCTCCAGCAATATATCGCTGGGAATAGAGCGAAAATTGCCAGCGATCATTTCCCCGGCAGGATTACCAAGGTAATAAATCCCCCGCCCCGGCTGATTGGAAAGTCTTTGCACTGCAACCGCAAGAGCGCGCGGCCCACGCTGGCGCTCAAGATTGCGCAACTGCCTGATTTCCCAAGAAACATCGCGAGCCTGCACCCTTTGTATTTCAATTGAAGACTGAAAAGCCACATAGCCAAGCAAAACCACAGAAAACAATACAAACATAAGTATGAACAGCGCTGTCAAACGCACTGTGGTTGTTCGCCAAAGTTTTAAAAAATTATGCACGGATCATATAACCGGCGCCACGTATTGTTTGCAGCAATTGGGTTTTTTGGCCACGGTCTATTTTTGCCCGTAAGCGTGACATATGCACATCAATAACATTGGTCTGGGGATCAAAATGATAATCCCAGACATTTTCCAATAACATGGTGCGCGTAACTACCTGCCCGGAATATTTCATCAAAAATTCCAGCAACCGATACTCGCGGGGTTGTAGGGAAATTTTTTCTTCTCCCCGAATGACAGCCCGCGATAGCCGGTTTAGCGAAAGATCGCCAACCTGATAAATAGTTGATGCTTCGGCCGGACTGGCGCGACGGGACAAAACCTCGATTCGGGCCAGCAATTCACTAAAAGCATATGGTTTTGCCAGATAATCATCGCCACCTGAGCGCAAACCCGTTACCCGATCCTCAACCTCGCCAAGGGCAGAAAGAATTAACACCGGCGTTTGATTATCTTCGGCTCTCAGGGATTCAATGATTGAAATGCCATCACGGCGGGGCAACATGCGATCAATGATTAGCACATCATAATCCATGCCGGAGGCCATGGCAAAGCCGGTCTCGCCATCTGCGGCATGATGGGCCACATGCCCAGCCTCGTCCAGCGCCTGAATAAGATAGGTTGCCGCCTCGCGATCATCTTCAATCAATAATATCTTCATCGATCAGACCATAGGCAAGTTTGCCGGTTGGAGCAATCTGCGGCCCCTGATATTTGGGGCCGCAGAAAAGGATTATCGGTTATTTTATAAAGGAGAGTTTAAACCGGCAATCCAAGAAAGCGAATCTGATTTCCACGCATTGCTTTTAACAGCAATGTTGACCTGCCAGATTGCTGGGTGGCTAAAACTATGTCCTCGAACTCTTGAGACGAGTTAAGTTTTATTCCATTGGCTTCTAAAAGCACATCACCGGGGCGGAAGCGTTTTTCTGCCGCTATCGTATCAGGATCAACTTTAACAATTATCAGTCCAGCCCCATTTTCATTGGGCATCATAGTAAGACCAACACTGGTGGGCAGTGGAGCTATAGGTTCAGGATCTGGTTCCGGCGCAATTTCATGCGCTGGTTGGATATTTTCTTCTATCCTCTTGGCCAGTACTACCTCATAGGATAGTTCGCTCCCATCGCGCCATACAACTACCTTCACCGCAGTCTCTGGCGAAATTGTTGCCACAGTGCGGGTAAGATCAAGAGAATCATCGATCAACTCGCCATTCACCTTAAGTATAATATCTCCGGTTTGAATGCCGATGTCACCCGCTGGTCCGCCCTCGACAAGAGAAACGACCATTGCCCCACGAGCACGGTTTAAACCCACGCTATCAGCAATATCCTTGGTGACGTCTTGCATGCCCACCCCAAGGAAACCACGGGTAACCACACCATCATCCATAAGATCGGTAATGACCTGTTTTACGGTTTGGGCCGGTATGGCAAAGGCTATGCCCACATTACCACCATTGGGTGAAGCTATGGCTGTATTCACCCCAACGACCTTGCCGGAAAGGTTGAATGAGGGGCCACCGGAATTACCACCATTAATGGCAGCATCAATTTGTAAAAAATCTCCATAGCTACTAGCGGCAATATCGCGCCCACGGGCTGAAATAATACCAGCGGTTACGGTTCCACCAAGCCCGAACGGATTACCAACCGCCAGTACCCAATCACCGACACGAACATCTTCTTCGGCAAATTCGACATAGGGAAGGTCACTAACACCTTCCAATTGTAACAGGGCCAAATCAGTCCGCCTGTCTGTACCAACTACTCTGGCCACATATTCATTGCCATCATTATCGGTTACCATAATATTCTGGGCGTTATCAATCACGTGATTGTTGGTGACTACCAAACCACCGGCAGAAATAATAAAGCCGGAACCGCTTGCCTGAAAACGACGCGTTGGAGGTTCTGCATTTTGTCCCTGACCACGGCGCTGCTCGAACTGGTCAAAAAACCGGCGCAAGGGATGATCGGGGGGAAGATCCGGGAACTGGAAGGAAAATTCTTCCGGGCCCAACCGGCGTACTTCTTGTTGACCATCAACACGGATGGAAACAACTGATGGCGTTACCGCCTCGACCAGATCAGCAAAACTGGCCGGCGCGCCAACAGCAACAGAAACCTGAGCGCTTGGTTGCTGGGTTGAAATCAAATAACCGGTGGTCGATAGGGCCATAACTGCAGCCAGGGAAGTAGCTACGAGCCATTTACGGTTACGAAGAACACCAAATGTTCTCATGGGAGTCTCTCCTTGAAAAATAAGTACCTTCAACAGGCAGGTAATTAAATATCAAGGCCGACCTTTCCCAAGGATTACAACCACATTAAATTTTGGTAACATTCGAGTTCTAGTGGGCAAAAAACTTGCCTGTCAGCCAAAAAAGGCCCGCCGCAAAAGATCTATGGCAATAATGGTTAACAGGACGCGAAATCCAAGTCTAAAAAAGGTTTCTGGAATTTTGTCCAAAAACAATCCACCCGCATATGTACCCAAAAAACCGCTAACAACCATGGCTAAAATCAAAGACAAATATTGCCAGAACGCAAAGCCAAACAAGGCGAAGGCAATAAATTTAAACAGGTTCTGGCTGGTCATTAAAAACGCGTGGGTGCCAACCATCTGGCGTCGATCGCCAAGGTGGCGCAAAAATGTCAGAACCAATGGGCCGGATATGCCAACAATCATGCCAATGGCTGAAGTGAATGCTCCGGCAATGGTGGTTGAAAGCGGGCCACGGCCATTGATTTTTGGTTTTGGCGCCCAAATAGTATAAAGCAAAAACAGGGCAATGGCGCCCTTGAACCAGTTATCGGGAATAATGGTTGCCACCCGAACGCCCAGGAAAGCGCCAATAGCCGAACCAAGAATAAACCAGCCGACAAATTGCCATTGAATATTAGCGCGGCGCAAATATGCCCGACCGCCATTGGAGCCCAATTGCACCGCTCCATGAACCGGAACAACAATAACAGCGGGAAGCATCAAGCTCATAACAGCGATTAACAATGAGCCACCGCCCAAGCCAAAACTGGCGGTAATCGCCGAGGTAAAACCACTTATTACAATTAGTAAAATCGTGGAATAAGCATCAAGACCGGGCGCAACAAATAAATAAACAAAATCAGGCACGGGGCCGTTTATCGCGATTGAATTGCAAACTCAAAGCAAACATGGAATTTTTATCGCCTCTTCAAAAATTACTTTTTACTACCGGTATCTTCCTGCAAGCTGGACAAAATATTTTGCTCCGCCTTAGTCATTAAAGACCCTGATGGCTCGATATCAGGCCCTTGTTTCTTTTTGCGTCGATAGCGCATTATCAATATCACAATCCCCAATATCATAACAAAGGGCGTGAACCCCCAAAGAGCATAAGTATGCAGGCCAAAACGTGGGCGTAAAAGTATAAATTCGCCATATCGCGCAACAAGATAGGCAATAATCTGGCTATCACTATCCCCCAACACCAAACGTTCGCGCACCAGCAGGCGCAAATCTCTGGCTAAGGTCGCATTGCTCTCGGCTATCGACTGGTTTTGACAAACCAGACATCTAAGCTCGGAGAAAAGAGCCTTTGCTCTTGCTTCAGCCACCGGATTCTGAAGCATTTCATCAGGATCAAACGAAATAGCCGGAGTTGCCAAAGAAAAGAAGGTAAAAGCAATCAAAAACCACTTCATTCTGCAGGCTCCGGAGTTGCGCGGGCAGATTTGGGAACACCTATCCGTAATCTACGATCGCTTAGGGACAAGAAACCAGCGCCTGCCATTATCAAGGCACCAAACCAGATAAGCGTTATAAACGGTTTGTACCAGACACGCACTATACGAGTGCCATCAGCGTTCACATCGCCAAGGGTTATATAAAGCTGTGAAAAACCATAGGTCAAAATTGCTGCCTCGGTACTAGGTAATCTCGAGGCAGTATATACCCGTTTTTCCGCTGCAGTAATGGTTGTTTTTCCCCGAGGGGAAATGACTTCAAAACCAATACGTTCAGCAACAAAATTGTCTTCAAGTCGTTGAGAAACATCAAGTTTTGTCACCTTGTAACCGGAAATCTCGATACTGTCCCCAACAGAAATAGAAGCAACATTTTCTACTTCCCAAGCGCTGACAGAAACAATGCCCAACACCACTACTCCAAGGCCAAAATGGGCCAGCATTGTCGACCATGCGTTTTTGGGCAGCCCTTTTAGATGAGTCCATGACTGGGAAAGGGAAGTTCTGCCCAGTTTAATGCGGTCAACCATTTGCGCAATTGCACCAATGCCAACCCATATTCCAAGTAACAAACCAAGAGATGCAAGGGAAATCTGGCCGCCAGAAACCATAACCAGAACTATAGTGATAAGAACAGTTGCTGCGGCTGCGCCAAGTAAACGTTGAGTTACCGCAATCAGGTCTCCACGCTTCCATGCCAAAAACGGACCAAAGGGAATAATAATTAGCAGCGGCGCCATAAGAATACCAAATGTCAGGTCAAAAAATGGTGCACCTACCGAAATCAGAGTGCCATTTACTGATTGCAATATCAGTGGATAAAGTGTGCCGATCAAAACAGCAGCAACCGCAACTACCAAAAACAGATTGTTAACAACCAAAGCGCCTTCACGGCTTATGGGTGCAAACAGCCCGCCAGAACGCAATGAACGCGCGCGCCATGCAAACAGGCCGTAGGCGCCACCGATAACAATTGTCAGCATTATTAGAATGAACATTCCACGGGTGGGATCAGATGCAAAAGAATGAACCGAAGTCAATATTCCCGAACGAACCAAAAACATACCCAAAAGTGACAGGGAAAAGGCAAGAATTGCCAGAAAAATCGTCCAGACTTTTAACGCATTACGCTTTTCCATCACCACAGCGGAATGTAAAAGCGCGGTCGCTGCAAGCCATGGCATCAGGGAAGCATTCTCTACCGGATCCCAGAACCACCAGCCGCCCCAGCCAAGCTCGTAATAGGCCCAATAGGAACCCATAGCTATACCAAGGGTTAGAAATGCCCAGCTGGCCAAGGCCCAAGGGCGAACCCAGCGCGCCCATGCAGCATCAATACGACCTGAAATAAGAGCCCCAATAGCAAAAGAAAAACAGACCGAAAGCCCGACATAGCCAAGATATAAAAGTGGTGGGTGAAGAGCCATGCCAATATCTTGCAAGACAGGGTTCATATCACGCCCTTCGGCAGGGATTGGGAACAGACGAGTAAACGGATTGGAGGTAAACAGGGAAAAGGCGATAAAGGCAGCGCCCAGAGCACCCTGAACAGCCAAAACAAGGGCTAGCAAATCACTGGGAAGGTTTTTTCCATAAAGGGCAATTGCCGCCCCAAATCCGGTTAAAATCACTATCCACAATAATAGCGAACCCTCATGATTACCCCATGTAGAAGTAATTTTATATAACAATGGCTGCAATGTGTTGGAGTAACCAAAGGCAAGCTCAAGGGAAAAATCTGAAAAAACAAACGCCTGAACAAGGGCAAGAAACGCGGCCAAAGTCAGCAAGAATTGCAAAACTGCACCCTGACGTAAATACGAGGTTATACGCCCACCTACCCGCCAGAAAAAGAATCCTACTGCGGACTGAGCTATAGCCACGGTTCCCGCCAGAATAAGCGCAAAAAGTCCCAGTTCAATTGGCATTTTGTTCTCCAGTATTTTAGGGCCACAACCCTGGTATTTACGTTATATGTTAATGTATTTAACCGAGTGTTTTATGCTCGATTGCTAAGTTTATTGAGCCGGTTGGGCGCTACCACTATTGCTGCCACCATACCCAGACCCTGATCCACTTTCCTCTTCTCCCTGCCAAAGCCCTTGCGCTTTCATCGCGGCTTCAACTTCTTTGGGAACAAAATTCTCGTCATGTTTGGCCAATACATTGGAGGCTAAAAAACTTCCATCAGCAAGTAAACTTCCCTCTACAATCACCCCCTGCCCCTCGCGAAAAAGATCCGGGACCAGATTTTTGTAGGTAACTTCAACTCTATTTGCGCCATCGGTCACTGCAAACACATTGGTATTGCCAACCACTACCCAGCTTCCATCTTCAACAAGGCCACCTATTCTTATCGGCTCATTTGCCAATGATGGGCGCTCTATCAATTCGGTGGGGGAATAAAAGAATACGATTTGGTCATTCAAAGCATTTAAAATCAGGGCTACCGCTGAAACAACAACTGCCCCAAGACCTATAATTATCGCAAATCTCTTTTGTTTTCTTGTCACTATGTAAAAGCCTTTGGTAAAAATTATCAGGGTCGCTAAAGAAGATTAGCTTCCTCAACCAATTGTTGCAATTCAAGACGCTGGGTTTCATCAGGATAGGCAATGATTGCTTTCTCATAAAAAGACAGCGCTTTTTCATTTTCATTCAAAACCAGAAATGACCGAACAAGTTGCGTCCACTCTTCGATGGTGCCGCCATCTTGCTCAAGTCTTTGGGCAAGCCCTGTAACCATGGAAAGAATAATTTCAGCTTGTGGAGCCTCCGCTGGAACTCCCTGGCTCGGGTTTTGAAACGGTGCACTGGGCTGCTCAACCGGCTCACCACGGGCCATGGCTACACCAAGGCTTTCGCGAGCGGCTTCCACCCAAGGCTCATCATCACTTCCCAACTCCAGCAAAGAATTCCACTGCGCTATCGCATTATCCCAATCCTTGCGACGGGTGGCGTCAACCGCCAAAAAGAATCTGGATCTGGCATGGGCGGGATCAAGATCACCAGCCTCTTGCAACAATTCTATGGCTCTTGGGTCAACCTCTACCGGATCTATCATCAACAGCGCCTGGGCCAAATCTGTCAGGCCATCGGCTGTTGGGGGGGCAAGCTCGAGAATTTTTTCAAAAGCATTTGCCGCATTTTCATATCTGCCGGTATTTACATAAACGGAACTTAGCACTTGCCATGCACGAATATCATCAGGATTAGTCTGGGTGCGTAGCTCTACCCTTGCAATTGCATCTTCAAATTCTATTTCTGCTTCTGTCTGCGCCACTTGCTCATGATTTGGCGCAACGGGAGTGCCAAACAGCAGGTAACCGGCAAAAGCAAAGGCAATCGTAGAAAAACTGGCCAAGGATATTGCAAAACTTGTTCTTCTTTTTGTCGGGGCATCGTGTATATCCGAAGCAATAGCACGATGACGCATCAGCTCGCGGGCCAGTTCCGCACGAGCATCATCAGCATCGGCCAAGCTTAATTTTTCAGCCTTTAGATCGGTATCGATTTCTTTTAATCGAACCTTAAAATGATCTTCGGTCTTATCAAGATTAGTATCTATATGGGTAGATATTGGTGATGGGCGCCCTGAATAAATCAACGCGACAAAAACAATTATAGCCAGTACAAAAGTGAGAATCCAAAAGGTCATAGTGCAGCCAATAAAAACAGAAATTAAAACAAACTCAAGCTCGGCCACTTAATACCTGATTTTGACGATAATGCTATAGCATTAGCAACAATGTGAGCAAGTTTTCCTATTTATGACTTGTTATATATATTTTAGAGAAAAAACCTGTGGATATATCTTAGAAATGCAAAAATCTGATTTGGGATTCTTTGACTTTGGATTGGCGGGGACCAGTTTGCAGGCGGCTTTGATTGCCGGCCTGCTGGCCAAAGAACACGGCAAAAAAATATGTTTCTTCGTTGAGGGAACTTTGGAACTTAGGCTGTCAAGAGAGATAAATCTTTCATTCGATAGCTTTTGCAGACCTCAAACATGGGATTTGTTGCAAAAATCCTTGAAAGAAACCCTGCCGATTATTCATAAAATCGGGGGAAAAAGGGCCATCTGCCGAATTAATCCGCTAATATTGTGCAAATCAAAATCTAATGAGCAAGCAATGGCTCATCTGTACCATTTGTTGCGCAATAATGATTTCGAAATTGAAAAACTCTCGATAAAAAAATTTCCAGATGCAATTGCGGCCTTCCGAATTAGAGGTGCGCATTTGGTACGTCAGCATATATTGTGGCCCAAAATAAAGGCTTGGCTTAAAACTTCAGGAGTTGCTGTTATTGATTCTGAAGGCATGCAACTTGTAACACATCGCGATGGCTCTGCTTTAGTAAAAACCGCATCCGGGTCTATAGCTGTGAAACGTATGATTTTAGCGGACGAACAAGCGATTTTAAATTATGGCGCTCAAAATGACGTAGAACGCCTGTTTGATAAGTGCCTGACAAGCACAATCATTACAAAACCAGCACAAAAATCCAATGAGAGCTTGATTCTAAACTCTGAATACAGATTTAGCGCGAGATCAACACCTCACGGAGGTTTTGAGGTTTTGGCAGATGTGGCAATGGATCAGATGGGAATTTTAATGGGCAATTTTGTCGACAAGGATACAAAATTCAAACTATTGGCACGAAATTCATTCAATAATCTGCGCTCTAAAGACGGCGCTGCAGTGGTTGGAAAACCCAGCGTATCTTCCGCATGGATGGTGGGGGGATTCGGCTATTTAGGATTGTTTTTTTCACCTTCTATTGCACGGTATATTTGTCAAAAACCAAATGCAGCCGAACAACAATACTTTGTTTCCCATTCAGCAAATTTCAAGAGAAAAACTCAAAATATTGCGGACTTTCGCAGCTTTTTATCCGGGCAATTATAATGGAGAATTCCAAACTCCACAGGCTTACTTATAAATCTGACGCCTTGTTTAGCGGGCAATTAATCGACCGTGGTAAACCGGTTCATTTCACCCTCAATTCTCGAGCCTATAAAGGCTTTAGCGGCGATAGTGTCTTGTCGGCAATTCTCGGGTCTGGAGTTGATACAATTGGAAAAAAATTTGACGAAGAAATTGCACTAACCCCGAATTTTTGCCCGCCGGTGATGGACACATCGGATCCGGGAGCCAAAGTTGAAATAGTGCCAATGAACAGAATGCCGGCGTTGGAGGGAATGCAATTATTTAGCCCTGTTTTTAAGGGGCAGGACAATGGGGAGTGGAAAAAACCTTTCCATTTACCCTTCATAAGCCGGGGACGCAGCTTAAAGTATGAGTGGAATGGCAGTGAAGCATTCTTAGACTTTTATGCCGGGGATGTCGGGGATCCTGTCAAGGAAGTGGAAAATTTTGATCTGGTAGTGGTGGGAGGTGGTGTTGCCGGCCTTGGCGCGGCGAAAGCTGCAATCGAATTAGGTTGGCGAGTAGCCTTAATCGAACAACGGGCAAAACTTGGTGGTGACGCCGTGTTTTTTGGCGCGATTGAAGGGGAAAAGCGGCCAAAGGATTTCATTGAAAATCTTTTAGGCGAGATGCAAAAACACGATAGGCTGCGTATATTTTTAAATGCAAAAGCTTACTCTTTGAACAATAATAATGTTCTGGTTCATCAAGTTTCTTCAAAAAACAACACCCTTGCAACTCGAAGACTATGCCTAAATGCCAAACATATTATTTTGGCAACCGGTTTGCTAGAGAGGCCACCTATATTTTGCGGCAACCGGCTACCCGGTGTTATGGGGGCAAGAACCGCCTTTGATCTTGCAGCGGATTATGGATTGTGGAACGGCCAATCATCTGCCTTTTCTACCGCCTCGAGTGTGGCCACTCAAGTGGCTTTGCTGGCAAGCGATATGGGAATTATTATTGAAAAACTTGTTGATAGCCGGGCCAGTCCAAAATCGCGGTTTTTTGAATTTTCCAAGGCCTATGGAATATCTTTGGCAACAGGAACACAGGTAAGTTCTTGCCAGTCTCAACAGCAAAAAAAACTGTTGGTTCAATTTGAACTCTCATCATATCCATCTAAAGAAGTGGGTGAGGCGTTGCTGGTAGACAGTTTAATTATATGTGGAGGATGGCTGCCTAATCTTAATTTGTGGATTGCCTCGGGTGGAAAAACCAAATGGAACGAACAGGCAAAACAATTGCAAGCTTTTGGTATGTTGGAAAATATTATACTGACGGGAGCATGTGCGGGCGCTGCAAGCATGAGCGAATGTGTCGCTAGTGGCAAAGATGCAATATTGGAGCTGGCTGGAAAGAAAAAAACTGCCCAAAGTTTTTTCACTATTGATTTTGAGCATGAAAGCCGCGATGGCGAGCTACCCATAGCAAAGAATAAAGCGAATATGGCACCGCGATATCTGGACATGGGCAATTCATTCAAGCAACCGGAGAAATTTTCTAAAAAGACGTTATGGAGTAAAATATTCTCTGCAAAACAGGATGGTAAGAAAGCTGAAATAACGCTTGGAACCGGCTATAGTTTAGTTGACCTTACTGCCAAAATCACCTTGGGAGAAATCCCCGAGAAATTTGCCGGATTTTTTGCCAAAGAACGTTGCTGTGTAAATGCGACACTTAACAAATTAGAAAAAACGCCTATGGAAGAAAAGCTCCTTCCACCCCTGACAACCGAACTTCTTCCAAAATATCTACATTACAGGTTTGGAGAACCGGCTGAAATAGTGGAACTAAACAGCGAACAAAAAGGAAATCTGGAAATCGGATGTCTTGTTTATCGCGATCAGAAAAATATTGCTTCCAAATATGCTATTGGCGCAGTTATTGCTCTGGACTTTGGGCCTGACAAAAAAATACTTGCCTATATAAACAAAACAAAAACTCGGGATTTATCTAGTATTGTAATTCGCAACGGCACGTATTTTGCAACAATTTCAATTTGATTTTCAAATTTGCACTAAACTCAAAACTAACTAGCAGCGCGCCTAAATGCTCCATCGCGGGCACGACTTATAATTCCGGCATATTCAGGATTAAATCTAACCTTTGCCATCGTGATTCCGATATCAAGTCGTTTGGCGACCATTTCGCTATCTGGAGAGTTTCTAAAAGAATCGAGATTTCGCTCGATCAAAACCTCAAGTGATTTTCCAACATCACCCCAAAGCCTGTTAACAATTGAGTTTAGTGCCAGCGAATCCAGAGCTTCCCTAACAGATGCAAGCAAGTACAAGCCATTTAGAGCATCCAACATCAGGTTAGAATCAATTATATCCGGGCCGGTCCGAGGCTTGCGTAATGACTGACGAATATCTGAATCCACTTTATTCAATCGCGGCTCTATCAGTTCTGACATATGGCGAACAATTGTGGCGACCATTCGCGACCATTCGCAACTTTTATCATTCTCAGTAACATTTGATATTGCTCTAATTAAACGGTGATATCGCCCTACTGATCTACAAATGAGATCTATATCTTGAAAACGAACGCTATCAGTGGCGAACAAATGCATTTGATTTTGTGCGTGGGCAAGCAGTGCTTCTATTATAGGAGCAAAGCCAGCTTTTGTAACTGCGCGCTGTGTTTCTCCATCTGACAGGTCTGTTACAGAACAGATCAAACGAATTGGATTAATAACTTGACCAATGGCTGCATGCATAATTAATTCAGATACTCCCGGCTCATCCAGCGGGAAGGTTTGCAAGGCTAATTTTAAGGAATTTTCATCAGTAACACCATTGATCGCCTGACCATAAGCAACCGCTTTTTCCAATAATTGGTAATTTCGAAAAGCGCTCTCAATTATTCCCAGACTTTCATAAACACCCTCGCCACCAAGCTGAATCTGAAGTCGGCGGGTAGCTTCCGGGTTGTCATGAGTAATTTTTTGGGTACTGGCGATCAAATCAGCAACTAGTACGGCAAGCCTTGCTAATGACTGCCCATTGTTTTCACTAGAAAAAATTTCCAGAGCCTGCCCAGTCAAATGCTTGTTTATGTCTCTTGATAGCCACGCCCAAACTGCCAAAGCATGTTGGCGTTTGATTGCCCCGGCAGACGCGAACAATACTGGCTCTTCCACGAGAAGCGGCCCTAAAAATACATCAATAATTCCAGCGATTTCTTGAGGAGAATGCGAGTTCTCCTTAGTTGGTTTGCCAACCTGGTTTGCCGCAGAATTTTTTTTATCGAACAGGGGCATAACTCAAACCAAAACTACAGGTAAAATGATTTATTAAGCAATCAAACATTTATCCTAAAGCAACTAGGTAAATAAAATCTTTTTTAAACGGTTAATTTTACAAAAACTGTTTGAAAAAATTTATGAAAAACTTTCAACAAACCAGTTACCATTTGCCTCCCGACAGGAGGTGCCGCTTTTTGTGCTATCAACTTCATCTACGGTAACTATGTTGGTGAATTCACGACAATTCAGTTCATTAACCCGAACAAAAGGGCCAACAGTTATTTTTCCTGTAATTCCACTGGGGCTTTTCCAGGTTCTAGGCGCTCCTGGCCTCCCAAACTGTAAAGCAAAAAACTGTGCGCTTGAAGCTTGTGCTTTATCCGTATCATTCATCTTGGAAAATGCCGCCGGAGCAATAAAATTTGAAATTTCAATAGTCTGATTTGATAATTGAGCAGGATTGCTAAAGGGGGTAGCCTGATCAATTGTTCCCGGAACAGGCAAACCGGCAATTTGTGGTGACTGGACAGCAGTACGCGAGCAAGCAGCAATTACCAGAATGGCCGCAATCGCCAGTAAATTACGATAATTTATTAATTTTATCACTTTTCAATATTCCATTTTATACTAGAAAAAACAATTAAATTGCCTATTTGACCGAGGGTAATTTCAATATGGCCTTAACACCGCCCATATCACTTGTTTCCAAATTAAAACTGCCGCCATATATATCTACAAGTTCTTTTACAATATCCAGCCCCAAACCACTTCCAATTGTTTTTTCATCCAGCCGAACTCCACGTAAAAGTACCGAGGTAACTTCATTTTTGGTAAGCCCCATGCCATCATCTTGTATGGTAAAAATGACCAATTTTTGTTGGTCCGATAAAGATTGTTCAATACTCACAATCACCTGGTTTTTTGACCATTTGCAAGCATTGTCCAAAAGATTGCCAACCATTTCCTCGAGATCGCTTTCGTCACCATGAAACCAAGTGATCTTGTCCTCAGGGACGAGTAATTCAATTTTACGCTCCCGATGTAATTTTTGCATGACCCTAACCAAACGGGTTACTGTTTTTGCACTATCAACTCTTGACCCAATTATAGCAGAACGTGCGGACATTTGCGCCCGATCAAGATAAGTTTTGAGTTGCGAATTCATCTTGTCCACTTCAGAACTTACTACAGTTGGCAAATCTTTAGATTTTCCTTGCGCCTCGTTTCTTAACACAGCAAGCGGAGTTTTTAAGCCATGAGCAAGGTTTCCAACCTGGTTTTTTGCTCTTTCGACGATTTGGGTATTTGAGCGTAATAATTCATTGAGTTCGTCTGCAAGCGGGGTCAACTCAACAGGGTAACTCCCTTCAACTCTTTTTGCTCGCCCAGAACGTACACGCTCAAATGCCTTGGAAAGTTTGCCAACCGGGCGCAAGGCAACTCGGGCAACGATAGCACTCATAATCGCCAACATTACTCCAACCGCCCCCAAAACAATAAAAGTCTGATCACGAAACTGGCCGGCAAGATTGGCAATATTGTCCAGATTTCCAGTAACGGAAACAACAAATTCACGATCAAGAATTGTTACCTTGCGTTCAACGATTCTAAGGTTGATTCCAAAAACATCGCTGGATTTTCCAATACGTGAATTTTGCTCATTAAAGGGAATTTGCAATTTTGGCACTTCACTACCTGCAAGGGAGGTCGAAAGGTTGAACACCCCTCCCTCGTCATCAGATATTTGCCAATACCAACCAGACCTTGGACGAATGAATCTGGGGTCAGCCGCCTCAACACCCAAAGCATCTGGTGCTCCAGATTCAAGGGTTCTGGCCACCAGAGTTTCAAGGTTGAAGTTCAAATTCTCAACCAGCGAACGATCGAGCGCCCGCGAATATAATTCGGTCAACAACAAACCAGTAGCAATCAAGGCAATGATTAGCCATGCGGCTGAAAGCCAAAATAAACGGGAGGCAATTGAACCTTTAGACATCAAAAACGGCCTCAGCAATCGTTGATCTGATAGCCGAGACCACGCACCGTTTCGATGCAATTTTTAGGCAATTTTTTGCGTAACCTTCCGACAAAAACCTCGATCGTATTTGAATCCCGATCAAAGTCCTGATCATACAAATGCTCGGTTAATTCGGTTCTGGAGATAATTTTTCCCTTGTGATGCATGAGATAGGCCAGCAACCGAAATTCATGGGATGTCAAACGAAGGGCCTGCCCCTCAACCGTAACCCGACCGGCGGCAACGTCCATTCTAACTCCGCCAACCTCGATTTCGTTTGATGCGTGACCAGCAGCGCGGCGCACTAAAGCCCTTATGCGCGCCAGCACTTCCTCCATATGGAAAGGTTTAGCCACGTAATCATCGGCTCCGGCGTCAATTCCTTGCACCTTGTCGCTCCAGCGATCACGAGCTGTAAGTATTAAAACCGGCATATCCCTGCCGTCGCGCCGCCAAGCCTCAAGTACGCTCAAACCGTCCATTTGGGGCAGCCCAATATCCAAGACAACAGCATCATATGGTTCTGTATCCCCAAGAAAATGCCCTTCTTCCCCATCAAACGCTACGTCTACGACATAATCTACGTCTGAAAGGGCGTCTTTTATTTGCCGGTTAAGATTTACATCGTCCTCAACTACAAGAATGCGCATCTGTCGCTCTTTCCCTATTAGAATCTAGCTGGCAATGTAAGGGGAGCCATCGGTCGCACGCAAGGTAAACTCTCGAGTTGCTCCATCTGGATACAAAACCTTAATCAAATAATAGGGTTGTCCGTTAATCTGGCATACCGGGGCGCTCAAAATATTGGCGCTGCGGCTAATGCTTGCCAATCGCAAGATTTCAAACAATGGCAAAATACTTCCACTGGCCTGAGCAATGTTTGTTGCTCGGGCAGTTAGACATTGCCCTACATTTTGTGCATATCCCGGAGCTGCATTTTGCGTAAAATTTTTGGAAAAATCGTTCCCCGAGCTTTGAATAAGATTTTGCGGGGCTTGCTGAGACAAATTCAGTAAAAAACTCTGCGGTGTGTTTTGCGCCTGAGCCTGAAGTTGATTTTGCTGAAAAACCTGCTGAAAATTCTGGGCCTGGGTAGAAGATATTCCAAGGCTCAAACCAAGGCTCAAACCAAGGCCCAAAATCATTAATCCAGAAAGGGCAATACCAGCAATTTTGTGATGTATATTAATCATAATTGCCAAGCTAGACCATAAAATATGAACTCAACATGAATGATCGTCTATTTGTTATGTATTTGTTATCTCGTTTTTCAGCCCCTTACGCAAAAACAGCACCGCAAGAGCTTCAAATACCAATTGGCCTGAGGCCTGGCCCGAAAATCCGGGCAAATCAATACCCAACATCTGGCCGATACCGGCGATGAGCATGGCAATTGCAACAATATAGGTTTTGTAACCGGATAAAATATTCATTTTAACTTTCCTTGTTTTTGGTGTTTTGTTTAAGGGGGGAGCAGCGGCAGCCAAAGCAACACGTTGCACATTGGCAACCCGGTTTTTCCAGCCGCGACCAAAGGTTTTAAAATTTGACAAGCGACGCAGAAAACCAAGGCGGCGATTATTTAACTTGATGATTAAATCCCTGATTTTACCGGCTGTTTGTTGACGTTGGATTGCGTTAAAAGTCTGCGGCCCAATTATTGCGTCCCGAGACACACCAAGCACCGCTTGCAGGTTTTTAATGGCGCGGGAGGGACCACTATTGACGGCAAAATCAAATAATGCGTAATCCAGCCCTGAGGGCATAATTGATGCCCGGCAACGATCCCAAAAAAGCGTGAGATAAATGGTTTTGACTTCAGGCAATTTTAGGTTTTTCACCTCGGACTTTGGCAATTTCCACCATGGCGAAACCTTGCGCCAACGGGCCAGCGTTTTGCGGGTTATGCCAAAATTTGTTGTACCGCCAGGGTCTTGCGGATTGTCCACATACCCCCCCTCACTACGCAGCACATGGGCCAGGCAATGTTCAAATTTGCTCATAAGAATTTCCGTTGTTGGATTTAAGGAGAAGAATATTCTAATTAGGAAACGAAACTGCTAGTCGCCACGTTTCCTAGCCCATGCACAGCGCTGAGCTGATTTACGGAGTAGGTAAAACTGTTCGGCAAAGAGCCAAAATCTGCAATTTGCTCAGCGGATGAATAACTGGTCTTACTGGTAGAACTGGTGATCTGGCGAACCATTGTTGCACCATTGAAAATATTGACAAAATATTGCTCGGGAAAAAAATCGAGAGGCACGTCAACGCCTGACCAACTATCACCACCGATCTGGGTAACCCGTTTCCAGATAATATCTATATCCTGACTCGAGGTATTTCTTTTCGCTTGCAAATGAACGGGAAACAGGGGCTTGGCCAGATTTTGATCTATGGCAAACACATTGGTTGAACCAGCAATATCAACCGCTCCGGCAAACGAAACAAGTTCGATATCTCCCTCCAGCTGTTCGTTGGAAATCGGAAGATTTTCAGTTGCTGCATTCAATAAAACCGCATTGTTTCCAATTGAAGCGATTTGCAGGGCCGCGGCCATGGTGCCACTTTGCCCACGGAGCAAAGTTGAAAGCATATATTGACCGACACCAAGCATTTGAGCATTGGCAAATCCGACAATCTCCCAACTACCATCGTCCTTTTGCACCGCCAGCCTATTGGCACCATTCAATGCCTGCAACTCAGATAACGAGGATAAATGACCGGCAAACATAGTTAACTGAAGTTGATTGCCCCTGTCCCAAATAGCCGCGTTTGCCGTAGGTAATGGCGAGTTCAACTGTCCTATCACAGCCTGCTGGTTAATTCTTGCCACCACCCCGTTATTTTCAACAAGGGCTATTTCCCCCGGCCATGGATCAGCAAAAGCTGCAAGCATCATTTTTGTAGCATCCATATCCCCACCAGTTCCCGGAATATGAGCGCCAATAATAACCGGTGCAGCCAAAACCTTTGGGGGGTCAACAGCAGGAATACGCAAATCGGCATCAACTGCCATCGGCTCATTGCGATTTTTCACCAATGCAGAAATCTGTTGTGTAACTCCCTGACGAATATTGGAAATTGCAAATTCGTCCCCCCCCTGGCTATCAAGTTTGATTATATCACCAACTTGCATAGCCAGCGCCGATGGCGGCAAGGTAAACTCCAAATTATCAGTGTTTAATTTATCCCCTATAATGGTGTTGACAGCACGGCGAGATGTTATGCCATCAAGAACCAGATTGGTTGAAACGGAGCTTTGAACCGGATTTTGGTCAACAATCGCTATCTGGCTGGCAGGGCTATAATCGCCATTGCGATCAACATAGGAGAGCGCTAGTTGTCCGATATTTTCTTGCTGGTTTGAACTTTTTCGAAGAACCGTTACGCTTTCACCAAATACCAGTTTTTGTTGCTGCAAAAGCGCATTGTCCGCCCTGTCAGGATTTAATATTTCAATGCCATTTATCCCATCGCGCATCAGCATACCGCTGGCATCAAGCATAGACTCCATTGCCCCGCGCAAACTTGTGGCATTGGTTATTTGTGCCCCATGAATATGTGGAGGCGCCACATCAACAGCGGCAAACGAAATCTCATAATCACCGGCCATAGCCTTTAACAATTCATCTGCCGCCAAGGCCCCAAACCTGCCGGTAAGCCAATGGCCGGTTTTATGATTTTTCCCATCCGACCAAACATCAATACGGTTGGGAAAAGCTGGATATGGTCGCGCATCCCAAGTCCATACATAAATACGGTCCGGGTCGAGCATTTGCCCGCTATAAACATTGGAATCGGGGTTATTCTGAGGATCATAGGACGGGGATCCAACCTGCCACCATTGATGGTGCGCACGCAAAAATTGTCTTTGGGCCAGCGCATCAGCACTACCATCAGAAAAATAGGGCAGAGCATTCTCAGCGCTCTTGGCATCCCCAAAAACATTGGGCGTATTGGGGCCCTTATCCACTGCACCACAACCCAGCTCGCTAAGCCATATGGGTTTTGACTTGGGAATCCATGATGTTGGTGTTGCATCACGAACACCCCCCACCCGGTTATGATGGGGGTTGCTCCACCAGTTTTTGATATCCTTATATCGCCAAATCCACGGTTCGGCGTTGGCCCCGTCACTTATAGGGGTGCGATTAGCTGCCAAACGATCGGTGTCAGAAGCATAATACCAATCATACCCCTCGCCAGCGGCAATATTGGCCTGCAAATAATCAAGCTGATGGGGATGTCTGGATATTGCCTTGTCTGGCTCGTCGCCGTTGCCGCGCCAATCTGATAAGGGCATATAATTATCAATACCGACCGCATCTATGTTGGGGCTAGCCCAAAGATTATCCAGATGAAACAATTTATCACCCGGAGCATCAAGGGGCTGATAACCGGAATATTCGCTCCAGTCAGCTCCATAGAAAATTTTTGTCCCAGCACCCAAAACCGAGCGAACATCACCAGCCAGATTTACCAGCGCATCAACAAAGGGAAAACCGGTGGCGCTGTTTCTTAGCCATGTCAGGCCACGCATCTCGGACCCGATTAAAAAGCTATCTACCCCACCTGCCAATTGCGCCAATTGTGCATAGTGCAAAATCATGCGCCGATAGCCCCAATCCACAGGTCCGGTATAATTTATAGTCGTTGCAGCAGGCACAAAATCACTTGTTGCTACACTCCCCACAAAAGCGGCAATTTGCCCATTCATGGCCGCGCTTTGATCGGGAGACCCGGCTTGCCCGATAGCCGGGTTACTGGTTATGCGGCCACGCCAAGGGTAGGCAGCTTGCCCGATATTTCCCGTAAAAGGATCAACAAGTGAATTATTGGTGGCAATATCCATTAGCACAAACGGATAAAGGGTTACTTTTATGCCGCGCGCTTTCAAATCGGCAATAGCTGACAAAACACTGGCGTCTGAAGGAGTTCCCCCATAGGAAGGGCCGTTTTGATATTGGGTTACTATTGGAACCTGGGCTCTTGTATTGCCCGAAACCACCCAGCTGGCATCAACAATGTTTTTGCTTGAATTTTCCACACGCGGCTGAATTTTACAGCTATCACAACGCAAATCATCGCCAAACCAGGAAACAACCAGCGCCACATGCTCAAGATTGGGGCAAAGGGCTTGCAATTGATCAAGGGAAATACTCCAGTCAGAAGTTTGCCCCAAAAGATTTGTATTTTCGCCAATGGTTTTACCGGCGGAAATAATGCGCACGCGCGGTTCGGGATCATAGCCAAATTCCGTCGAGCCGGGAATAATCGTTATGGCCTTTATTGCCGGTTCCAGATCACCAACAACCCGGCACAGCTCGACATTGATGTTGGGAATACGATTGCCGAACTGTTTTAAGGGCAGCCCTTCAAAAACCAGATAACAAAGCCCCCCATAGGCGGGAGTATTACCTGTTCCCTGTTTTAGCTCGATTAGAGGATCAACGACCTGATTTTGCGCCCCCTTATGAAAGCGAAGGACAAGGTTTTCGGTTTCTAAAAGCCGACCATCAGCCCAGATACGTCCGAGAAGCGCAACTTCTCCCTCGCATAATCCTATGGCAAAATTGGCCACAATTTCGTCATCGTCAACATTTGAATTGCCCTTGGAACCAGAGGTTTCAGCGGTTTGGCGCTCAAGGCTGGTGGCCCAGATTATATTCCCTGCTACCCGATTCCAGCCATAGATTTTCGGTATTACCCCGCCCTCATTTGACCCTTGCAAGGCAAAGGGAGCTGGTGGTGTTACTTCTTGTTCTGCGCCGAACAGGGCATTGTCAATGGCACTGCCCGCCAATGCCCCCAATGCGCGCCCTGCCATGGCCCCAAAGGGACCGCCAACCAGACCGCCGGCAAACTGGCCGGCAACCGATAATGCAAGTGTTGCCATGATTATTTTTACCTTTTGGGAAAAGCATAAGTGGAATGAATACGGCGTTGCCAGCTGGTAGTCATGGAGGTCGTGACAACGCCGTGGCGCTCTTGCGCGTGGATGAAATTGTTGTTTTCAAGAATAATCCCGCAATGGCGGGGGGGAATTTTTTTGTTTAGCTGGAACAAAACCACCCGACCGGGCAAAGTTGCGTTTTGTACCGGTTGCAAATATTGTTTTGCACCATCAAGCAGCTGCATAGCCCCTTTTTCATCCCTGCCAAATTGGGCATAGGGGGGGATTTGTGCGGCTGCAAAACCATAAATATCAAGCCAGATACCACGAATGAGGCCCAGACAATCGCACCCGACACCTTTGAGGCTGGCCTGATGGCGATAGGGTGTGCCAAGCCATAGGTTGGCGGCACGAATTACTTCTAAACCATCAAAATTCATTTGATTAGCGCAGTGCCGCTCAAAACATCACCCGAACGCGGATAGGAAAGCAAAAAATCATTGCCGGGAATGTGGGGAAATCCCTGAAAATTCGCCGAATTGGAAAACTTGTCCTTGCAGGTGGAAAATAATCTGTTGCAACCCACATAAACACTCAACTGGTTGCCAGCTACAGCCCAGTCTCCCACCGGCTCGGCAAATACCAGCAAAGCATTTGCTGCCCTCAAACTATGGGAATTTATAGCATCGATTAACCCTGAGCGCTTTCCTGAACTCCAGACCACTTTTCCTTTGGAAAACCAATCAGCAGCAAATGCACCAAGCCCGCTTACTTCAATGGCAAAGCGCCCCTCTAAAGCAACAACAATTGCCTGCCCTTTGAAGTTTGTAGCTTCAATATTGATACCACAGCGGGGAGAGCCGACCAAAGTATCACAGCCGGGTTGGAAACGGCGCCCTTTTGGAATATTTAAGACTTCTTGTTGCGAGCGCAGTTCCGCACGAAAAACCTGATCCTGACGAGTAATTTCACCAATATTATCAACACGAAGAATCTCGCGCATCGACACATCGCGCCAATTCACCCGCAGCGTCGTAACCTTGGCGTTTTTATAGCGCCCAAGCAAAATATCTTCTTCGCTAATGGCCGCTGAATGCAAAATTCCACTTATTTCGCTGGTATCAACTTGCGATCCGAGTTTTGCGCTTACCTCGGAACTATCAAGACCATGGGCGGGTAAATATTTCTGCCCGTTAAATTCCAGTGGCAAATCATGGTCGCAAAATCCCAGATTTATGCCATCTCTGCGCTCGATCAACCAGCAATTGCAAAGAGTGGTGGCGCCACTGGCAATATGTGCAGAAAACGAGGGGCTGAATTTTCTCATTCAAACACCTCGATAATTTGGATAGAGGGTATGGTAGCAGCATCAAAATTGCTCATTTCAATATCAAGCTGATCAATATCAAAGCGGACTACAATATCAAATTCACAACCGGCAGTTATTATCACCGAGGCTGCGGGTGCGGTGGTAAAAGTCAACAGGCCGCTCAAAGGATCAAGGGTAAAATCCGCTCCAGCAATCTGGGTTCCATCCAGGGCCACAAGAACGCTATTTGCATCCGGTTTGCTTATGGGGCGGTCATAGGGGTCAAAATCACTTCCATAGCGTTTTGAAAGTTGAAATTTTGTTTCAATACCATCACCAATACCGATGGGCTGATCCATAGCGCTAACCGCCATTGTGGCAGCAGCAGTGGAGAAATCAAAAGCATCGCGCCATAAAAACGAATGGAAGCGTCCGCGCCTTTCTTCAAAAAACTCCAATATTGTTTGCATATCGGCACGCGATTTAACCCCGTACCCAGCATCAAATCGACGACGGGAATTAGCCCAGCGTGAATTGCGCTCCTCGGCTCCTGAAACCAGAGTTGCGATACCGGTCTGGCGTTGTGGGCCACCGCGAGCCCCCAGAGCAATGTCGATGGGAAACCTGATATTATGAAATGCCATTTGAAATACTCCCGATATATCTTGTTGCGCTGCCTTAGGGTCAGGATCCTAGCTGGATCTTGTTCCGCGTTTAACCGCCCGCAACAACATGGCGCTGATTTCCGCCTCAGCCCCAACAAAGCTGCGGGCATCGCTGGCGCTCACATTGAAATTTATATTTATGGATTTTTGCCCCAAACTGGTAACGCCCAGCTTGCCATCGGGGCCGCGAGCCAGCGGCATTATAGATTCTGGCCCTGCCTCTCCAGCCAGCCCGATATTGCCATTGCCCATGCCAAAATAGGTTGGTGCCGAAACAACACCCCCCTTGGCAAAGGGTTGAATATTGGGCAATGCTGGATTGGTAGTGCTAAACAGGCCCTGCACCAGATTTGAAACCAGATTACCAACCGGTTTCAGGGCTGCTTTAAGAGCAATATCGGCAAACGAGCGGCCAATATCGGATAACAGGTTTTTAAGGGACTTGCCTTCAATTGCCGCTGATCGAAAAGCCTTGCTAAGGGTTCTTGCCATCCCTTGAGCCAAATCATCTATGCGCTCCAACTCAAGGGAAACTTCGCTCAATTCACCAAGCCCCACCTCTGAGAGAATGCTTTTATGCTCTGTCATTTAATTGTTCCCTTGCATTTAATTGTTCACTTGCATTTAGTTGTTTCCTTATCGGGAAATTTTGCCATTAATTGTTCAAATCGATGCCGCTCGATTGGCCCCTGAAAACCTTGAGAAACGCTATTGGCCCTGTACGCTGCATCAAGTTCGCGCGGTGTCATCGCCCAGAATTTGTCTGGCGAAAGATGCAAAATACCAAAGCCAAACTGCATGGCATTAAGCCATGGAAAACAACGTTCGAATTTCATTGGGAAAGGTCACCAAAGGTGGCCTGCAAAAGGGCAGCGGCAATCGAAGCTGCACCTTTCAACCCCCCTTCAATGGGCAGATTTGCCAATTCATCATCACTGATATCATTGCCCGCTCCGCGCAATCCTGCCCCAAGAATAATAATCAGATGCCTTGCAGAAACCTTTCCAGAAGCAAAACGCTCCCCAAGGGCAAGCAAATCATCGGCCTGCAGCGAGTTTTCCAATTCCGCCAAGGCGCCAAGGGTCAGACAAAGAACAAGTTTTTTGCCATCAATAGTGGCATCAATTTCTCCACGGTGAATATTTGCCATATTCAAAGCGCCACAAAGGTCATTTCGCCAGCGCTTTCCAGCGCCAGATCAAAGGTAACTTCGCCGGCATGATCAGCGCCAAACTCAAGTGCAACAATCTGGAATGGTCCCTCGATAGTGCCAAAATCTGGAATGATCAATTGCCAGTTTCTAATGGTGCCGGCAAAAAACAATGACCTGACTTGAGCATCGGAAACAGCATCCTTGAACACTCCAGATCCGGAAAGGGCTGCGCGTTTCACCCCGCCCCCTTCCAGCAATTGCCGCCATTGGCCCACCGATTGAGAATCGGTAATATCAATGCTGGCGGCATTGAGGGAAATGTTGCGGGTGCGGATTCCGGCGATGGTCAAAAAACTTCCCGCTCCGCTCTGGTCGAGTTTAAGCAGCATGTCTCTGCCCGGTTGAGCACTCATTTAATTCTCCTGATTTTGATGTGATAAATTATGATCTAAACAACCGGTTCACTAAAAATTCTAAAGGCAATAGTGGCACTGGCGTGCCCCGATTTAATATTAATTGCACTATCGGTTCGCTGATGAAACACAGTGCTGACAATAAGGGTTGGTGTGCTTAAATCCTGCCCCGTCAAGACCAAAACCAACCGCTCGGCCGGAGCCAGAACTCCACTACGGTTTGGCTCGGGGTGCCAGATCTTGAAGATAATTCTATGCTCGTTACCCGGCGCCATATCAAAATCATGCGCAAGCAAATCATGGCGAAAAACAACCATATAAGTGCCGGATTTTCCCTTGGGAGGCATGTCGAAAATACCATTATTTCCAATCATGGAAATCAGGGCAGTGTCAGCATTCAGCTTGCTCAAAATACTGGTTTGAAGATCAATAATTGCATGGGTCATGGCTTACCCCGTTAATTCGATTTGAGAGCATTTGAGCACCAGATAGGCTCGTCGGCCATTAAGGTCACTTGCCGAAATAACCTCCAGGGTCTTTAAGCGATAAATTATCCGGTCACCGGGGTTTAAATCAGTTCGAAACCTGATGGTGATATTGTGAGAAATACCAACGCTTCTGGCATCCCCTATTGAAGAAATTGTTCCCGCTTTCTGCTCAACTTTGGCCCAAACACTGCCAAGGGAAACAAAAGCCTCAATATTACCGCCTGCCAAATCCACCGTTTGGTCCTTGCGAAACATCTCGATACGCTCACGCAAGGTTCCCAAAGCCGGGAAATCGCGCCCGCTCAAAGCGAAACACTCTTATATGGCGCCATCAAGCGATCAAACCCTTGGGGCACAACTGAGCCACTGCCAGCAATTACCACCGCATCGCGATGTTCAAACCAATAGCCGACAAGAGATAATATGGCATGGCGCAAATCCTGAGGGACATCAGAAGCAAGCGGGCCAAAACCAGCCACATAATCTATTTCGATACCATTATGTTTGCGCAGATCCGAGGCGCCCGAAATTTGGGGGGGCAAAAAAATACGTGCTGGGGCGGTGCTGGTTTCGGGCTGGAACTGGGCCAAAGGAAGCGTATTTGGCACACCATCATTATCATATACTGTAATCGAGCTGATAGAAATCAGGGGAGCAACGGGAAGCACAATTGTGCGATCTAGCGGCCAATCATCTGCTATAACCCGCCAAGTCTGGGAAATTAACACCCTACCCGTGGTTCCTTCAATATGCAGACGGGCCGCAGTAATCAGCGTGGTAATAAAACCGTCTTCAGCAATATCATCGACACGAAGAAAATTTCTGGCTTCATCAAGGGTAACCGGTTCGAGCGCAGGCCCGGAAAGCAAATATGAGGTCATATTTATCTCTTTTTCAGCTGAATAAAAATGCCCCGCTGCCATAAGGGTAGCGAGGCTTGAAAGATTTTTGCAAAATAAAAGCCGCCCAAAAAACGAAAAGGGCAGCAACAATATTTAGCTGAGCGAGAATTTCAGCAGTTTGATTGCATCATAATTGTGCATGCCACCACCAACACGTTTGGTGGTATAAAACTGCACATAGGGCTTGTTGGAATAGGGATCGCGCAAAACATTGACGCCGCGACGATCAACAATCAAATAGCCCTGTTTGAAATCACCAAAAGCAATTGGCGTAGTATCAGCGCCAATATCGGGCATGTCTTCGGCCTCAACCAGATCAAAACCCATCAATGAAGCCCGTCCACCGGCATTAATGGCAGGTTGCCAAAGATAATTGCCATCCACATCCTTGAGTTTGCGGATTGTTGACTGGGTTTGCCTGTTCATCACCCATGTGGCGTTTTGACGATATCCGGATTTTAAGGCATAAACCAGATCTATGAGCACATCGCTTTCGTCACTGGCCGGAAAAGCACCGGCAACGCCGGTTGCCTGATATCCCACATTACCCCATGTCCAGCTGCTCTGGGCAACCTGGGTAGCCTGCAAGAACCCCGTTGGCTTGTTAATGCCATCGCCATTGACGAAGGCGGAGGTTTCCTGCTCGGCAAAGGCGGTGTTTATTTCATCGGCAATCCATTGCCCCACATCAACTACCGCGTCATCAAGAAATGCCGAAGTTGCCGCCGGCATGGCATAAAGCTCCATGGTAGAAAATGTGACCTCGGCAAGGGTTTGTGACGAAGTTTCCGGTCTTGCGGCGGTTTCACCAACCCACCCGACTGCCGGACCGGAAATCGAAACCGGTTTTTTATAAACCGAAGACGATATCTCGCGCACACCGGCAATCGAACGGATCGGGGAGACAGAAGTCAACAGGCGGGTAATTTCGGCAGCGGTTTCATCCGGCACCAAATAGCCACCATCAGGGTTTGAGCCAATGGAGAGCGCTTTTTCTTCCCCCCGTTTTACATAAGCAGAAAATGCTGCCTTATATTCATCGGATACGAAAGCGGATTCGCCAAATTCCAAAGCCGGACGGGCCCGTTCAAGGGAGGCACGATCCATCGCCGATTTATAATTATCCAGTGCCGTATCAATCCGACCGATTTTTTCCAAGGTCAAAGCGTCAGCACTACCCCGGCGCTCCAATTCGCCAATTCTTTGATCATTGCTCTGTTTGAATTCTTCAAACGCGCCCATGAACTGGCCAAACATGGAATCAAGGTCTGCGGAATTGCCAATATTGCTTGCTTTGACCTCGAAATCGGGGTCGGCTATTTTAATATCTTGTGGTTGGGTCATAAAAATCCTCTTAAGGGTTGGAAACAAGTGAAATAGCTGCCGCAATGGTTTCTTGTTGCGATAGTTTTGACCGGAAAAATTGTTCCGGAGGTTTTTTGGCCGGAAAAATTCTGGCCCGTTCCATCATTGGAAAAGTAACAATGGAAATTTCCCAAAGGTCGATTTGAAACAATCGCCGATGAGTGCTCTGGCGATCCTTGGCGGCTCTTATGGTGCGAAAACCAATGGAAAGACCGTTGAGAGAACCGCTTGCAATCAATGCACAAAGCGAATTGGCGCGCGGAACATCTCTAATCAATTGCCCCTGAACTTTGAGACCCTTGTTATCCTCTTCTATCTGCAATAATCGCCCGACCGGCTCTTTTGGGTCATGCTGAAAAAGCAGACGAATGCCAGAACTGCCCTTGTTGGCAATTGATTTTGCAAAGGCCCCGGGCATGACAATATCACCCCCTTGATCCGGTTCGCCAAAAATTGAGGCATAGCCGGAAAAACAGCCATTTTTTATGTTCAACATTGATGAAGCACATCGGTTTTAGCAGTTGTTGAACTGGTGGAGCCTTTAGTTTTTTTCTTAACTGGATTTCGAGTTTTACTGCCATATTTATTGTGATGGAGCATAGCGGCCAAGGCCCATGTAAATTCCCTAAAGGTTTGAACTGCCTTTTCATCGGAAGCATTTCTTGATCGAAATAATTTTATCATTTGGCTATTTTTTCCCCTGAAACAAGCGATTAAGGTTGGCAATTTCGCCAACAAAAGCATTAAATCGCTTGTTGGCTGAAACCAGTTCACGAAGCGACCAGACCAAAAGAGCGCTGGAGCTGCTGGCCCATAAAAACAGTGCCAGATGTGCAAGATCACCTTTTTGGGCTATAAGTTCAGTTAGTTCACTCACCGGCTTTGGCTCCTGTTTGGAATTGTTGCTTTGATGTTTTTTGCCCACGCTTTGGAAGCCCAAGCAGCTGGCGTTTTTCTTCATCATCAAGAAAATCGGCATTACCAATTCTCTGCCAGGCAGAGATCCGGTCTTCAGAGAGTGCTTCCACTTCGTCCAGAACCGGCACAATTTCAAAATCACCTTCAAAAGCCGGTTGCAGCCAGCGCTCCAGAGAATTTGTGACCCGATTTACCAGTGGCACTATGCTTTGGCGCCAAAATACCCGATTGGCTTCGGCGTAATTTGCATAAGTATTGTCTCCGGGTATGCCCAAAAGCATCGGCGGCACACCAAAGGCCAGGGCAATTTCGCGCGCAGCGGCATTCTTGGCTTCAATAAAATCCATATCTCTTGGAGTAAGCGCCATGGATTTCCAATCCAATCCACCCTCTAAAACCATCGGGCGGCCGGCATTCATTGCCCCTTGAAATCCGACCTCAAGCTCGTCTTTGAGCCGTTGAAACTGGGTTTTGGTCAGATTGCCACTGGCACCAGAATAAACCAGTGCCCCGGATGGCCTTGCCGCATTATCCAGCAATGCCTTGTTCCATTTGGCGGCTGCATTGTGGGTATCAAGACTAAATTGGGCTGCTTGAAGTGGCGATAGGCCAAAATGATCATCCAATGGGTGAAACAAATTCAGATGCAAAACCTTTGGAATGGGATTTGTGCCTTGGGATAATCGAGATGTGCAGCCCCCGGCCGTATAATCATAGGCAACAGGCCAACCATCTTTCCCGCTAACCAACTTCATGCGATCGGGGCGAAGAGAATAAATACCCCGTAATTGCCCATCAACAATCACCGCCTCCAGATAGGCATTACCCGCCGTATAAAGGTAGCTGAACAGGGATTCCATAATCTCGCTGCCGGATTGGCGATGGTTGGGTTTTTTTAGCAGATCCAGGGCTGGGTGGTCGTTTAAGATCTGACCATTCTCACGCACACCAAGGGGGATTCTGGTCGCTGCTTCTGCAATCATGCGCACACAGCGATAGACAATCGGGTTTTTTATATATCCCTCGCGAACCAGAGAAGAAAATCCACACTCGCTCCAGTTGGCCTCAGAGCCGCCAATCATGGCAAAAAGCGATTGGGCGCTGACGGATTTTTGTTCATCAGGCGAGTCTAAGCCGCCGCCGGTCAGGCGGTTCCAAATCGAAGCCATACATTTTCCTTTGATTTAAATTTTTGCGGATTGAGGCGCCAGAAATTCTGGCGTTATTTCATAATTCGCGAACACATTTATAGTTTACGTACTCTCTTATAACTCTCGAACTCTTGGCGAATTTTCATTCAACAAAAGCATGGTCAGCGCCCATACCAGAGCATCAACCCGATCGGGGGAATTGCCTTCTGCCATTCCGTTGGGACCAAAGGCACACATTTCGTCCTCCAGCTCCTGCAAACCAAATCTGTGCAAAACCATTCCCCGTTCATAAAGCGCGGCAACCGGTTCGGCCCGCACCCATTTGGAACGGGTGGCACGCACCTGAACAACCGGAACCTGCGGGTCTATCTGGGCAATAAGGCTGGAGACCAAATCGCCCCCCTGATTGACTTCGGCAACCACCGCATCAGCCTCAAAACGATGGTATATATTGACCACCAATTGTGCCCAGCGCAGGGGAGGCACCGGTTTAAGGGTTTCATCCGCCATCACAAGAGCGCCATTTTCGGTTTTTCCCACCACGACGATTCCACAAGCGTCAGAATTTTTATTAGATGAAACCGAAGGATCAACTCCGATCAAAATTCGCTGCACATCCATGGCATTTTTGGTGCGCATTTTCTCCAGAGCAGAGCGGGTCCACAAGGCGCCGGGCAAATCTTCAATCAGTTCCCCTTCAAGCTCCTGGCGCCCCAAAAACGTGCCCTTATACCTAGAAACAATATGAGTTAAAAAACTTGTGGCCAGATTATTAGCATTGTCACTGGTACGCATGCGGGTAATTATCGTATTTTCATCCTTGATCAAACGCCGGATCAGGGGCGTTGGCCTCGGGGTAGTGGTCGCCATCTGGCGCGGTTGTTTTCCAAGCCGTAAGGAAAATTGCAACATATCCCATGCGGCTTCAGAATTGGGCCATTTTGCCACCTCGTCACACCATGCGCCAGCAAACTGGGGCCCGCGAAATCTGTCCGGCTCCGATGCCGACATCAAAATGGCCTGAGCACCGTTCTTCCATGTCAAAAGATTGCGCGACCTGTCAAATTTGGGCCGCTGATCAACCGGGCCAATATTTAATATTCCCGCTGGCCCCTCAACCATAACCGCCCTTGCCTCGGCCATGGTTTCACCAACCAAAGCAATAGGGCTAGTGGGGGGGGTGTTCATAGCGCCGGTTGCAAGCGCCCTGACCCACTCGGCTCCGGCGCGGGTTTTTCCCGAACCGCGCCCACCCATCAAAAGCCATGTGGTCCAGTCACCATTTGGGGGTAATTGTTCCTGACGGGCCCAGATAAGCCACTCATGTTCCAATATGGCTATTTCCTCATCACAAAACCCTTCGATGATCCCATGCAGATCATACTTTCTCAAGCTGGCCAATTCTCTGGCTCAATTTAGTGCGCAATACGTTCATTTCCTCGCTATTTGAATCGGTTTTTTTAGGCTTTTCTCCCTGACTGGCTGCTTGCTTGGTATCTAGTTCAACCAGTTTTTCCAGCGTTCTTACCAATTGCCCCAGCAAGGCAATTTCTTTGTCATCTGCATTTTGCGCCATTGTATTTTCCATGCGTTCAATTTGTTTTTCCAGCACCGCAAACATACGGGAAATCAAATTTCTCCTACCCGCAGGTCCACAATCTTTTTGGGTTGTTTTATTCCTCGAGGGCCAGCCATAGCGAACACGGGCCTGCATAAGAGCAGAAACTGAAATACCGTGATTTTCACATATTTTAGCGACGGTTAATCTACCATGTCGATAGTCCGTCTCTATACTCAACCAGTCAGGCGCAATTTTTGGCAATTGATCTCAACCCGTTTAATAAAAAATATCTTTTTATAGAGCTTGTCTGTTTTGACCCAACTCTGCGATTATGAACTAAATATAACCCAACAGCGTGACGCGGGGATAAGTAAAAAATTAGAACGTGCAGAAACATATTTGGTTAAAATCAATGGGAGAAAAAAGATTAAATATTGCCTACGCCAACATGGCATAGGCAGCCGCTATATATCGTCAAGATATGGGGGAGAAGCGATAGGGGTAAACCGATCAGAGCCCGGGACTATACACCTAGGTCATGGGACTAAAGCAAATCGTTGGCTTGGTTTTGGATAGTTTTTATCATCGAATTCAAACCGTTGGAGCGTTGCGATGTAAGATGTTCGCGCAAACCCAATTCATCAAACAAAACTGCAATGTCATTGTGGGCAATCCATTTTGCGGATTTTTTGGAATAAAAAGCAATGAGTATTGCCACCAAACCCTTGACGATCATGGCATCGGAATCGCCCCTAAAATGAATATGGGGGGCCCCTTCATTTTCGACTATGGTTGAGCTTAGCCATACTTGGGAAACGCAACCATCAACCTTGTTGGCATCGCATTTTTCTTCTTCACCAAGTGAAGGCAAGCTTTCTCCAAGCTCTATCAGATAGCGATATCTATCTTCCCAATCATCTAAAAATGACAGGTTTTCGGAAATTTCTTCATAACTTGTATTGGTTTCATCGCTCATGGATTTTCTTTATCCCAAGACATTGCATTTGGCCAAGACTAATTATCAAGAGACTAATTATCAAAGTGGGAAATTTTACCAAGGCAAAACAAAATTGAGCCGCAGGGCGGGGCAGCGCTCCTGCGGCCCCAACAAAGACCGCATCATTCAGGATGTGTCGGGGGACATATGACACGGGCTTCGAATAATCTACCCACAGCGTATTCAGTTTTTTCTTACTTTAACTGGCTCGAGAAATCCTTGGTTTTGGATGAGGGTAATATTGTTGAATTAGTCTTTCAGGGTTTAATATTTCAGGGTTTAATACTTGGCCATTTTGCTCGAGCAAAGGCGAAGCATCAGCCTTTCCCGAGACAAAATCTCCAACTGCCTGCACCCCTGCTGCAAGAACAATTTTTGTACCCACACAATCAATTGTTTTACAGGTGCTGATGTCGGTTTGCTGACCAATAATGTTTTGGGTCCCTTGGCTGGCATTTGTTGAAAGGTTTGACAGGGATGCATTTATATCCACCCGTGGCCCAATGATCATAAAGGCCATAACGAGCCAAAATGTAGAGCGTATCAATACCATAACCATCTTCCAAAAGTTCTGCTTCAAGCAAAAGCGCATTAAAATCTTATTTGGATATTGTTTAAACCAGCCCCGTTAAACGAGTTTGCTCGATTTAGATAAAATTTTATCAATTGAGCGCAAGCCCACAAGGAGAAAACATCAAGATTTTGTTTACTCTAACCCTAAAAACAATGGATTTTCGCTAGTTTTCAAGGCTAAAATCGCTGTTTGGGCTAATTGTTTAAGGGTGTTTTAGGGCCTGTTGCTAAAGGTGCAGAAAAGTCAGGAAATCTGACCCGGAGTATTATTTAGCTATGATCAGTAAAAAACTTTCCAAGTTAAGTCGTCCTATAGACAAAGCTGCACACCAAGCAAGTTTGGAAAATACGAAAAGTTCAATGGCAAGCAATCCAAAGCCCCATTTGCGTCGTAGTCTCAAAGAAAAAATGGCAATAGCGATGTTTTTAACTGCTATGACGCTTATGCCACTAGCATTGATTGCGACTTTACAGGGCGAATATGTTCCGATCATATTGGCGATATTAATAATGATAGCCGGTGTATTTTCTGCCTCTGCTGCCCGCCGTGGACGCTATGCCGATGCTACAAAAGTAGAGCTATCTGCCATAACTATTGGCGGTTTGCTGTTAACAATAGCAGATCCGCTGCTTGTTGATCCGGGAATGGCAATAATAATTCTGGCTGCGGTGCATATGGCTATTGCAGGCGTGCATAAATCGGGGAAAAACATCTGGTTTACCCTCTCAGCGCTGGCATTGTTTTCTGGAATAACCGTTACCGGATGGCTGCCAAATTTAGTTATGGCAGGCACAATCATTGGTTGGACCGGTGCTGTTTATTGCGCCATGATTGCTACTCTGCAAACCTATAGTGCAGTAAGACTTTATCAGCTTGGCCGCGAACGTGACCGCTCTCACAATGCCGCCGTTCGGCATTTGGCCGAACATATGGGCGATGGCTATGTGCGTTTCACCGCAGATGGCGAACTACTATTTGCCTCCGAACTCACAGAAGACCTACTTGGCAGTCCCAGATATGAATTGCTTGGCCGAGGTTTGCTGGAAAGGGTTCATATTCTTGACAGGCCCATATTCTTAAAAGGACTTTCAGATTCAATCCACTCCACTAAAAGCGCAATCATTGATATACGCTTGCGCCACGATAACCCCAATGCCCAAAATAGTGCACCCCGGTTTATCTGGATAGAAATTTTCTTCTCAGCAGTGTCCCGCAAGAATACCGCCAAGGAAAAGTGGGAAATTGTTGCTTTGCTACGCGATGTTACTGACCGCAAAGATCACGAGTTTGAACTAATTGAAGCGCGCAAAAGTGCGGAAGATGCCTCAAAATCAAAATCATCATTTTTGGCAACAATGGGACACGAATTGCGCACCCCGCTAAATGCAATTGTTGGTTTTTCCGATATGATGAGCAATGGCATTGGTGGCGAAATCAAGCCCGCCCACAAGGAATATGTGCAATTAATCCACCAGAGCGGCAATCATTTGCTTGAAGTCGTTAATATGCTGCTTGATATGTCAAAAATCGAGGCTGGCAAATTCGAATTGCAACTAACGAGTTTTGAGGCAACTGAACTGGTACGCCCGTGCGTGAAAATGATAGAGGCCAGTGCTGCTGAAAAAAACGTGACGCTTAACTCAACTCTTGCCACTAAGTTGCCAGCTTTTATAGCCGACGAGCGCGCTTGCAGGCAAATCCTAATAAATTTGTTATCAAATGCTGTTAAATTTTCTCACCCGAACAGTGAAGTACAAATCAATGTTAAGCGTCAGGGGCAAAAACTTAGCATAAGCGTAAAAGACTCCGGAATTGGCATGTCAAAAGAAGCATCCGAGCGCATTGGAGAGGCATTTTTTCAGGCCCATGACAGTTTGAACCGCCAATATGAGGGAACAGGTCTTGGTATGTCGATTGTTAAAGGATTGGTAGCGTTGCATCAAGGAACACTAAATATTCAATCGGAAATTGGTAAGGGTTCCACAATAACTGTTCTGCTACCCTTGCATGGTCCGGATAAGAAAACCATCAAGCCACAAATTGTTACCCCAATAATCAAAAACGTACCCAAAATTGAAGCCGACCAGTTTCCAGAACAAAAAAGTATTGCCGTATGACAAGTTCAACATTTTCTCAAATGCCAATAACAATTGCCAATTCAGCTTTTGGCGGCATCAAAAGCGCCTTATTATGGGTAGTATCGCGTTTTTTTGCCAAACCGTTACAAAATTTTGCTCTGGTTTTACTGACACTTGCCATGGCGGTTTCATTAAGCAATGCCTTGTTTTGGCAAAGCGGAGTGCATCCAGCGCCGCTATTTGGTGAACAACAAAATTTCGTTGCCACCAGCAATAACAGCACAATTGCCAGCGAAAACGCCCCCCATCCGCGAGAAACTACAATAGCACGCCAGCAAAAGGTAGTTTCGCCTGCCCAGCCGTTACAACAACCTATTCCCCGGCCGGTAACGCCCACCAGACCAATTTCTGTTAGCGAAGTCACAAACGAAATTTTAGCTATGGCTCAAACCTCCCTCAGCCAAATGGGCTTGTTCACTGGTAAGGTTGACGGGTTTTATGGCCCCCTGACAGCGACGGCAATTCGTGAATTTGAACGCCAACAAGGATTGGTGGTAAAAGGGGCCATGACCCCGCAAATCATTGAAAAAATTATTAACTTCAATAGTTCGGCAAATAACGCCAATCCTGCTGCAACGCCCGGCTCGCCCCAAATAGTAACACAGACACAAACTGCTACTCGGGCAAGTGCCACAGAGCAGCCCCATATTGATGAGCCATCGCAAGCGGTGACAGATGCACTTAACAATGATGTAATTGCCAATATTGTCTCCTCAATCCCCCCTGCCCCGACACAAGTGCAAAATCCAGCACAAGAACAGGCACAAATTACAGCTTCGGCAGCACCCGCAGTGCTAGCAGCACCCGCAGTGCTAGCAGCACCCGCAGTGCTAGCAGCACCCGCAGTGCAGGCAGCATCTGTAACTTCTGCCTATAATCCGCAAACGGACAAGGAACTGATTGAAAAAATTCAGCGGGGCCTTTCTAGCCTCGGTTTTTATTATAGTGCAATTGATGGGGTAGTGAATGAAAGCACCGCTCGGGCCATACGCGAGTTTGAAAATTTCAAAAGCTTCGAGATGACCGGAGAGGTAAGCACACAATTGCTACTCTGGTTGCAAGAATCTGGCGCTATTACTTAACGCTAAAACCCCCTGCAAAACCGGCGATTTTTATCATGGCAGCAATAAGGGCAGATTTATGGTGTGCGGCATTTGTGCGCAGACACAATGATTTGGGCAATATCTGCGTGGTTTCTAGAAGAGGCGACGCAATTGCTGGCCAGATATGGATTGAGGTTGATCACATAAATGGAGAAGTTTCCCTGTTTTCACAGGCTCCGGGCTTCATGAAAACAAAAGATGAAGCCGTGATGGCTTTCCAATGCGTCTTTGCGAGAGTTTCCGATCAAAAAGTGCGGGAGAGGATTGAAAGAGAAGCGAATTTTGATCCTGATTTCTGGTTACTTACCCTTGAAAGCCGCACCGGAGACCATGGTCTAGAAATAATTTCACCAACAGTTTAAAAGCTATCAGTTTCCCTATTATCAGCTTGCCCGTCTGGCCCCAATTCTCTCCAGAGCACTTACTGCTTGCGCGATTACCGGATCACTAGTTATCCGCTTGGCTCTGTTGGCACGTCTGGTTTCTTCGGCAAACGGACGGTATTGCGGCTTATTCAGATCAAGAAGATTAACTTCCTCGCGCCACGAGCTGAGCAAAAATGCCATGGCATCGGCACTAATATTTTGGAACATGCGGGCAAAAACACCCAAGGACTGAGATCTGTCATCTTCTTCGTGGGAAGTGGCGTGAATTATAACCTTTAGGCCCTCTTGCGAACTAAGGCCAAAAGCCCTGAGAATAACAAATAATGCAGCGCCACTAACATCATGGGCAATCTGGCCACATCTAACTTCGTCCATTCCGGTGATCTGGGTCAGCAACCGTGTTACTTCCGGGCGCCGGTTTTCCATGAACAGCTTCATCAGGGCCTTGGCCAAATCAGCCTTGGCCAAAGAAATTTGCTCCAGAGTGCGTTTGATCGGGGCTTCGGGAGTTTTGCGCAAAGCAAAGGCTTCGATAACCTGCAAGCGATCCTCCTCAGCCAGATCAAAAAATGCAGGGGCCAGCAAAGCCGTGTCAAAATCATCGCGCTGGGCAAGCGAACGAGCCACCTTGTGATCCATCTGAGCTGACCTAGCCAGCGCACTGATATATGGGCCTTTGGGACGAATGGAAATATTTTCAGCCAAAGCACGATAGACTCTGCGGCTGTTAAGTTGAAATAATTTGGCCATAGCCACATTGGGAATATCATCCCGGGCGGCGAGCACTGCGCAAACCTTTGTATCGGCAGTGCTAATTATGCCAATCATTGTTTTTTCAGAAAGCGTTGGCGCATCTGCAAGGTAGGTCAGCAAATCATCACCGATATTTGCCACCACCAATTGCTCAAGTTTTGGGGATAAAAATTCAGAATAACCCAAGGTAGCAGCGGCCTTCATTCTGGCTCCAGGAGCAGCAGTGGGGAACAATCTAGTGGCCAGTTCCTCGAATTGCTTGACCTCGATTTCATGGGGTTTTCCACGACGGGTGAAGGCATCGCAAGCAGCTACCAACAAGGTATTTGCGCGATCGATTCCCCCTGAATCGATGAGGAGCTGGAAAGTTTCGTAGGGCTGGAAGCCTATCATTAGCTTTTTTTCATATCTTTTGAATCAGTTTTGCTTTTAACCCCATATTTATCTCAATTCGTTAGCAGACTGTTAACCTTGACTAACTTTTAATGAAAATTCATGAAATTTTTGCTTTTTACCGGTTTACAGGTAAAAACTAGCTGCTGATTGACAATGAACTATCGTTTTTTGAAGAAAATTTATTGAAAAACTGCATTTTGAAGGAACAAAAATTTAAAATGACGTCAAAACCATTAATTTTTTGTTCACAAAATGTGCCAGCCTTTATATTGACATTCAAGACTCGGCAAGGCTCGGAAAAACCGATGAATTATACCAAAAAAATTGGCCGTAATATTGGCGGAGCAATGCTGCTGATAATAGTTGGGGCATGTTCGCCAACTGGTGATTTTGGCCGAGCGAGCCGACCGGTGCAAACTGTGTTTGACAGTTTGCCGATGCCAAATGATCCGGATAATTTTTCCCTGATACAAAGCGATGAAGAAACAAGGATGAAAAACCTGATGCAAAGGTTTGTTTCAACAATTCAGGGCCAGTCATGGCTTGGAAACATCTTGCTTGGTGCCAGAGTTTTGGCGGGAGCTACACCTAATCAAACTGATTATTATTTATGGCTAAAATCGCAACGCTACAATAATTCTTCCAGCAGATACCGCGCCCTGCTCAACGAAATTCAGCTGGATATTCTAAGTTTGCCCAATGTTTTTGAGGCAATTTGTGCAGTCGAACAAACCGACCAAAGAAGAAAGGTAGCGGCGCAAAACCTTGAGCAAACCAGCCAACAAACCCTACAAGCGGTTAACCAAAGAAAACAGCAAAACGATCAACGCGTGCAAACCTTTGTCCAGCGAGTGAGCTTTCGCTATGGTTCATATTCCTACGCCCTTGAAAACCTTCTTATCGAAAGTCCTGACGAGTTGGCCCGCCAAGTGGATGGGCAGCTAAACATTTTGGCCCCTATGGTCCAGCAGGGGCAGGCAAAGCAGTTTTGTTGAAATTTTACGGATTTATTTATCCTTAGCCCATTCAGTTTTACGGCTATTCTTAGGCGCTACCGCAAATTGCTTTGGCCAATTGCTCTCGATAGCGGCCTCTAACAGCCTTATAGGGAGCTGCAACCCTTAAAACTACAAACACATCATTTAGCTGTGATTCTACAATCAGTAACCCCTCTTCAATATCCAGTTCCTGATCAGACAACAGCTTTATTTGCTCGTCATTGAAAATACCCAATTTTAACGACTGACCAACAATCGAGCGATTGGTGGTGCCATAGACTGCTCTTCCAGTTGCATCAAAGATAGATATTGACCAAAAATCTCCCGGCATTTGTGCATTCAAAATGCCAACACCATTGGCCAGATCCAAGCGACAAACCCCATATAAAAGCTCTGGATCAAGTTTTAACGGATTTGAAGAAAGGGCTTCTATGTTTTCAAGAACCACAATTTTTTCAAAATTATCCAGCTCCAAAACTTTGCTCCAAACACTCCGGGTTACAAATGTTGGCATGCTTAAAATAGCCACAAGATGCAAAACGACACCAAGTACAATGCCCCCCAAAGACCACAAAACAATTCTACTCATTGCAGCCCTCCAGAATTATTGCCGGTAGAGCATCGTCCTGCAATCCAAAGCCAGAAAAAACAGTTGAATCATATAGATTAAGTACCAGCTGGAAATTCCCGGTGCCGACAGTTTCCAACCAGTTACCACTAGCAAGAATTGGCCCGACATTTATTGCAAACGAGCCGTCTTCGTCCCGGTTTATTCTGGAACTATGCATTACAATGTCCGCACCCAGACGAGTAATTGATGCGCCATTATAATCTATCGCAGCAAGGGTCCAAAAGGCAGATTCCGGTGTGGTGCCATCAATACGATAAGAGCAGTTTCGCACCAATACATTGCCATCACTATCTTGTTTGGCAGTGAACTTAATACCCTCGGCACGCGCCATTTCCAACCCTGAAGATATGGCTGCATAGGCCCTTGTATAAGGGTCTGGATTCGGGGAGCCAATTTCTTTCCATGCGACCCATGGGCCAATCCGTAAAGTGCCAAACAGCCCCCCTTTTTCCAGCGCCAGATAGGTAAGCCCGAAGCCAACCAGCAAGGCGACGCTTATAAAAAGCAGCAAACGGGATAAAAACTTCAATTTATTACTTCCACTTGCGCGACCGGAATATTGGGAGAAGCCGGACCAACATTCAGTTGATCCTGATTATTTTCATCCCCAGGCGCAAAGCCCTGCTGCTCTTTTAATGCCTGATCAAATACGTCGATAAGCGTTAATAATTTTTGTGCGGCTTGCGGGGTCAGGCTGGGCGGCCTTGCTGCTTCATTGGCCCCACCCTCCCCATCACTTACAACCTGGGCAAAAACTTCTGGCACAAAATCCACCCCGAACAAAGGTTCAACTTGAACATTCGTGTGGGCAAACTCCATAAATTTTTGCCAAATCATTGCCGGCAATCTTCCGCCAGTCAGGCGTTTTGTCGCACGATAATTATCATTTCCCATCCAGACTGTGGCGACATAATTCCCCGAATATCCGGCAAACCATGCGTCCCTAGAGGATGAGGTGGTGCCAGTTTTTCCAGCCGCAGGAACCCCTTCGACTTGAGCCCTGCGACCGGTTCCTGAAGTTACAACATTGCGCAATATCGTATTGATAAATCTTGCGGTTCTCTCTTCAATCAAACGCTCGGAAAAGCGGCTTGAATTATCAATTTCATAAACTTTTTCTCCTCGCAACGTTTCGATACTGGTAATGCCATAACCAGTAGCCTTATAGCCGCCATTGGCAAATACGGAAAAGGCTGAATTCATATCAATTACCGAAGTTGAAATAACCCCAAGGGCCAATGATCTTGTCACTTCAAATTCGCTGGTAATACCCAACCTGCGTGCCATTTCGGCAATTGGTGTGCGCCCGGTACGAATAGAAAGAGTTACGGGAATCGTATTTATTGAGCGGGTCAGGGCTGTCATCAACGTAACATCGCCCCGATAGTTGCGCCCATAATTGCGCGGGCACCAATTACCAATGCATACAGGCTGATCCCTGACCACTGTTTGGGGAGTATAGCCCAATTCTTCAAAGGCGGTGGCATAAACAAATGGTTTGAAAGAAGATCCCGATTGGCGGGCAGAATCTGTAGCGCGGTTAAATTGGGACAATCCATAATCCAGCCCTCCAACCATAGATCGAATAGCCCCGCCTAGATCACTAACAACTATTGCCGCCTGATCCACATCATAGGCTTCGCCATTTTCACGCAATATGGAAGAAACCGCCTGTTCGGCATAGGTTTGCAATGCCGGATCGATGGTTGTGCGGACCACAAAACCCACCGCATTGCTGTTTCCAACTATTTCTTTGACTTCTTCAAAGGCCCAATCCAAAAAATAATTGGGGGATTCAATATCATCAAAGCGCTCGATTGCACTGGCTGGAATACGGCGAGCTGCCGTTACCTGCCCTTCGGTTAAATATCCCGCCTCGACCATATTGGACAAAACATCATTGGCCCTGGCTCTTGCGGCGGCCAGATCAACATGGGGCGCATATCTTGATGGCGCCTTGAACATTCCACCCAACATTGCCGATTCTGCAAGATTTATAGCGCTTACCGATTTCCCGAAATAATATTCCGCCGCCGCAGCAACTCCGAAATTACCACCGCCAAGATATGCACGGTCAAAATAGAGTTTTAATATCTCGTCTTTGGTGTAGCGAGCTTCCAGCCAGATTGCCAAAAAAGCTTCGTTGATCTTGCGCTCTAACGTTTGTTCAGAACTCAAAAAAAGAATTTTGGCCAATTGCTGGGTAATGGAAGATCCGCCCTCCACCACCGATTGTGCCTGCACATTGGTCAGCAAAGCGCGCAAAGTACCCACCACATCGATACCAAAATGAGTATAAAATCTTCTGTCCTCGGTTGCCAATGTCGCCTTGATCAATTGATCGGGCAGCATATTCAACTCAACAGAATCATCGGTTCTAATGCCGCGCCTGCCGATCTCGTTGCCGTAGCGATCAAGAAAAATTACCGAATAATCCTCGGCCTTATTGAACTCACCAAAGGCAGTGGCATCAAACGCGGGAAGCGCAAGGGCCGTCATCAAAACCAGACCAATAGCTAAAAAACTCAAGCCATCCGAGATGATTTCTACAAAAAAGCGTTTGATTCCATAAACATGGAAAACCGACATGATGTCTTGGAACTTTGTATAACCTTGGCCAATTGATTGAAAAAATTCATAAAGGGAAGAATCAATCCAGGCATCCGCTGCAAGAAAAGGAGCAGAGGTTTTTCGTTTTTGCTTATTATAAAACGGGTCTTGCAAAACTTTATCCTGAAACAGGTAATAGTGCTTTTAAACAAACTTAGATGTTTTTATTCTTTACCAAAACGAGAATTCCACTCATATAAAAAAATTTAATTTATACTATATCATGGCGCATAATTTTTTGCCTATAACATTTATGAAAAATGATAAAACCAGTGATAGCGGACAGTAAGAAATTTTATGGCATTTTGGGAAGAAAAAACTCTTGAGGAAATGAACTCCCAAGAGTGGGAAGCACTTTGTGATGGCTGCGGGCGTTGCTGTTTGATAAAACTTGAGGATGAAGACACTAGCGAAGTCTTTAAATCTGATGTGCATTGTCTGCTGTTTGATAATGGTACATGCCGATGCAAAAACTATGAAAACCGGAAGGAAATCGTTCCCGATTGCATAAAAATTACTCCAAAAAACGCCGGGGAAATTCCATGGATCCCTATCACATGCGCCTATCGACGCCTTGCGGAAGGCAAGGGGCTGGCGTGGTGGCACCCGCTAGTTTGTGGCGATAATGAAACCATCGTCAAGGTCGGAATTTCAGTACAGGGCCGTACCGTTGACGAGCAGGATGTAAGGGCCGGGGAATGGGAGGGCCATGTTGTTGATTGGCCAGACTGGCAACCTAAAGAATAGCACTTACAAATTCTCGATTTCAAAACCAGATTGCATCCACGAACTAATTTTACGCTTTGAATTTTCCCCTGTCGCAACAGTTTCATAACCCATTTTTTTGGATAATTGTTCCAGACCTATGCGCAAGATCAGTTTTGCACTGCGTCTGGGCCAACGCCGCTCGGTTTCGATAAGCTGCAACCCCTTTTGAAACCCACACACATCCATCACAACCCCTGCGCAATCCTTGGGTAAAAAACCCAACATGTCAGACAAGGCTTTTCTGGCGTCAATCGCAGAAACGCTTAAATCCGAAACAATTGCGCTACCACAATTTTTACCCCCTACCCTCGTCGGATCATAGGACATGGTAGTGCGCGGCATCATCTGCGAGCGCAAAACCAGTGCCTGAACCTTAGTAGCCGCTAAAATGTGGTGATGGGCCAAAAACGAGGACTGCCCCTTTTTTGCTTTTGAGAGGGCAAGAACAGGCCCCTCAAGCATATTAAGCGCCAGACCTGCCTTGGTTTTTATAATTTGTTGATGCTGATCAGAAAAAACCGCCCCCTCAGCCAATTGGCGTTTTAGCCAATGTTTTGCACTATCACTGGTAAAACACTTATCACCGTGAAGATATATCACCCCTTGAGAAGCCAGTTTTGCAATTGCCTCAAAACCGAGGCTGGCAGCGGTGCTTTTTGTCTTTATTCTATATATTGAAGTTGAGTCTTCCTTTACCCCCTCCCCGGACAATAACAAGCGAATAAACTTTATTTCCCGCTTGCTGCTCATAATTTTTCACTTTTAAAATTTGCCAGGTTCGCCAGCTTGGTTGCAGCGATTTTTTGAATATAAATTTCCTCGATCTGATTAATTTTTTCATCAAATTCCAGATCGTCCCGCAAATCCTCAATACGAATACAGGCATGGGACACTGTGGTTCTATCACGACCAAAAAACCTTCCCACCTCGGTCAGGCTTCGGCCAATAACAACATGCATCATATACATGGCCAATTGTCGGGTTGCAGCAATTGGTGCCCGACTACGTGAATGATGAAACATCTCGCAAGCGGTCAAATCAAACGCAGTGGCAACAATTCTAACAAGTGTCGACGCATTTACATCCCCGATACTATCCGCTGCAACCAGCGCCTGCTCGGCGCGGGAAGTGGGGGGTGTTTGCTGATCACTATGAAACAATTCTGATGGTGCTAAATTTATCTCGTGCATGGAACAACCTTTCGATTCAATAGGATCATATTCCTATCTTAAAAATTGGTCACGGGGATAAATTTGATAATATAATAAAAAAACGGCCACAATATAATTGCAGCCGTTAAAATTTCAATTAAAATACAAGGGTTTAATCAGACTTTTTACCCAAACCATTGGCTTTAGCTAATTTTGAGCGAACTTGGGAATAATTGGGAGCAACCATTGGATAATTTGAAGGAAGTCCCCATTTTTCACGATACTCCTCTGGAGAAAGGTCAAAATGAGTTCGAATATGGCGCTTTAGCGACTTAAACTTCTTGCCGTCTTCCAAGCAGATTATATAATCTGGGCCAATTGACTTTTTAACCGAAACAGCTGGTTTCAACTCCTGCTCAGGGCGCACATTTTCACTGGAATGCAAAGATTTAAGTGTGGCATGTACATCAGAAATAAATTTGCCAACGTCATCGGGACTAAGTGCGTTATGGCTTACATAGGCACATACAATGTCAGAGCTTAGTTCAACCAAATCAATATCAGCATTGGTCGGCATGCTGTTTTGTTCATTCATAGATTTTTCCTTGAAAAATTTAGCGCAACTAATTTTAGCGCCCGGCGACAAAATTACTATATCCTCAACTTGACTAAATCAACTCAGCAAATTGCAATATTCAGGTATATAGTAATTTTCCTGTGTTTTTACAGCAACCCCAAGAAAATGTTACTTAAATAAAACATTATTTGGAACTTGGGTCATACTCGTTTATTTCTGTCAGCTCGGTGGGTTTATAGCCGGCAATACACGCGGCACGGGCCAACAAATGCGCGCCAACAGGTGCGGTTAAAATCAGAAATAAAAACCCTACCAAAGCCCGCAAAATCACCGGACCATCAAAAGCAACTACTGCAATGGCCACAAAGCTGAGACCTGCCCCCATAGTGCCGGTTTTGGATGCCGCGTGCATACGAGTATATAGGTCGGGGAAACGAAGAATACCAATTGATGCGATGAGGCTAAATATGGCACCCACCAACAACAAAACTCCACCTATATAAGAAGCAATTTCTACAATCATTGTTCTAGCTCCTCAGTATTTTTGCCCTGTTGTTTTTTTTGTATTCCGCGTTGCAACACATAACGGGCGAAAGCGACGGTGGCCAAAAACCCCACCAAGCCGAGAGAAATTGCCACATCAAGATAGAGAAAAAAGCTGGTTTTGATAGCCACAACCGCAATATAGGCGATACCTGTAGAGACCAGCATTTCCAATCCCAAAACCCGATCAGGAAGACTTGGGCCTCGCAAGATGCGAATAATTGTCATTGCAAAGGCAAGGGTAAGCAATGCCAAAGCTATGGTTGCACTAAGTTGTAAAAACTCTGAACCGCTCATTCAAATACCTCAATAATTTTAGCCTCGAACCCGTTGGCAATATCATCAATAAGCGCCTGTTTGTCGGGAACAGAAATTGCGTGCACGTAAAGAAATTTACGATCTTTGGATACATCAATACTCAAGGTTCCAGGGGTCAGGGTAATTAGATTGGCTAATAATGTAATTTGCACATCTGTTGTGACTCTAAGGGGAAAAGCGATGATTCCCGGCTTTAGCTTTGATTTAAGGTTGGGGGAAAGCACAAGGGCAGAAACTCTAAAAGCACTAAGGGCAAGTTCATAGAGAAACAGCAGGGCAAGTGAAAATGCACGCTGGATTTTCAACAAATACACAGGAGGGGCAAATTCCTTGCGGATGAAAAACAGGGCAAAAATGCTGACAGCAATTCCAAGCAGGATATTTGGCAGCGAGAAATTGCCGGTAATTGAAGCCCAAATCAAAGCCAGAACGATAGCAAGTGCGGCGCGGGTCATTGGGCTACTCCTGATGCTGGGGGATTGGATGCGGGAGAAACTGAAGCGGGGGCAACTGAAGTTGGGGTAACTGAAGTTGGCAATTCAAGCCCTACTGCTGTAATATAAGTCGTGGTTTGCAACAGGCCTTTTGCAGCTATGGTTGCGCTCTGAAATACTATGTTTGGCTTTATCCCTATTATAATGATCACCAGTACCAGAGCGACACTTGCACCAAGGGCGAAGCGGTTTTCTTTGGGTTTCAGGGCGCGCAAACGATCATTTTTTACTTCAGATTTTTTCCCCTCGCGGCCATTGCGCCAGAAAATATGGGCCCATAGGCGAGTGCCGGCAATTGAGGTCAGAATTGAGTTTATCAATATTGCGCCCGCAAGCCACCAGTCGGATTGTTGAAGCGCGGCTTCGGTCAATAATAGTTTGGGCCAAAAGCCAAGAAATGGTGGCAAGCCGGCAGCCGCAAAAACCAGAATAAGGAACATGATAGAAAGTAGGGAATTGCTGGCATAAACTCCCCCCATCTGCCGCGTATCCGTGGCCTGGGTTACCCTTTCGACCAAACCTGCAACTAGATAAAAAGCCGACATGGTCAACATGGCGTGGAACACATAAAATGTAGCCCCGGAAACCCCTTTGATGGAAGGTGCGGCAATTCCGGCCAGAATTGCCCCAATTCCCCCAATTACAAAAAATCCGAGTGCACGGCGCAAATTGGTCTGGGCTATGGCACCAAGTGGCGCTGTTATCAGGGTGAGAATGGCAATAATTGTAATTATCGGGTCAAACACATCCCTTTGCTCGGGCAACAAAGCTATCAGCACCCTGAGCAACACATAGGCGCCTACTTTGGTCAACAGGCCACCAAACAGGGCAGAAACCGCAGCATCGGGAGTGTGATAAGATGCCGGAAGCCAGGCATTGACCGGAAAAGCAGCGGCCTTCATGGCAAAGGCAAGAAAGAAAATTGCCGCTATTGCTGTCATGGCCGCCGGGTTTGCCAATGGGGCAACCAAAGAAATATCCGCCATGTTAAGGGTGCCAAGCAGGCCATAGAGATAGCCAAGGCCAACGAGGAAAAACGTGGTGGCAAGAAAATTTAAAAACCCGTATTTTATTGCCCCGTCCAGCTGGATTTTTCGCCCACCGATAATCATCAGTCCAAAGGAGGCGATAAGCATAACCTCGAACCACACATATAAATTGAACAGATCCCCAGTCAAAAAAGCTCCGGTAACACCGGCCAATAGCAGCATTACCAGCGGATAAAACCCGTGGCGGGTTTCTCTTGGAACAATTTCAGCCTGAAAATATATCAACACAACAAGCGTTACAAAAGCTGCGGTCAAGGCAAAGCCGACACTCATTGCATCGGCAACAAAACTAATGCCAAAGGGGGGGAGCCAATTGCCCATGGTCATGGCAATAGGCCCGTTGACAATCACTCTATAAAGCAATTCTGCCTCGACGCCGATAATGGCTAAAACCGCCAGAAGTGAAAAACCGATTTGCGAGCCGCGCGAATGACGGATCATGGCCAACAAAGCGCCCCCCATCAGGGCGATAACTACCGGAAATATAATACTCCAGTCGGCAATGCTAGTTGCAGTATCCAGCATCGCGACGGGAAGTTCTAATTCAGGTTTTGCGATATTATCTAGTGCCATAAATTATCGACCTAATAGCTTAATGGTGGTTTGGTTTCGCCGCTCGGCTCGGCCAGGCGCATATTGTTGGTATTGTCGGCATCAAGCTCCTGATAGGCGCGATAGCCAAGGATCAACAAAAATGTAAACAGGGCAAAACCGATAACAATCGCTGTGAGAATCAATGCCTGGGGAAGTGGATTGGCAATTGCTTCAAGGGGCTGTTTGAGACCGGGGGGAACAATCGGGGGAACTTCGCTGTTTATACGCCCCATGACGAAAATCAGCAGATTTACGCCGTTACCCAAAATTGTAATGCCCAAAAGCATCTGAATAACCGCTCTTGAGAGAATAAGATAAACGGCTATGGTAAAAAATGCGCCAACCAAAGGCGCCATGAAATATTCAATCATTTGCCGTCCTCATCTTCTTCCAGCGCCAATGCCACAGCACCAATTGTGCCAACCACGGCAAAATAAACCCCGATATCAAACAGCATGGGAGTTGAAACAGTTATCTTGGTTTCGCCAAAGGGGATATAACCCCACAAGCCGGTTAGAAAAGGCAGCCCTTGCCCCAAAGATAACAAACCGGCAAGACCGGCGATAAAAACGCCAAAGCCGGCCATGGAAATCGGGTCAATCTTTAGCGCCTTGCGCACATCTTCAACCCCGACGGCAATACCATAAATTGCAATAGCGGAAGCGGCGATTAATCCACCGATAAATCCACCACCGGGCTCATTGTGGCCACGCAGCAAAACAAAAACCGAAAATACCACCATAATTGCTGTCAAAGCGGGGGCGATAGTTCTAAAAATTATTGTTTTCATGCGGGCTTACTCCCTTTTACAGCAAGGGTTTTGCGGGGCTTTGCTGCTGGTGTATTTTTCGTGGCCCTGGTGGCCTTTCCGCTAGCTTTGGAAGATTTTCCCGCACTGCCAGATTTAGCAGCCTTGCTGGATTTGCTAGTTTTTTTACGAGCGGTTGCCGATGCTTTTTTAAGCACACCAGAGCCAGTCTGCCTCCCCCCGGCACGAATTCTAATCAGGGCGATAATTGCTATGCCGGCGGCAAGAACAACAGATATTTCGCCAAGCGTATCAACGCCACGATAATCAACCAAAATCACATTGACGATATTGCTGCCATGGGCAAGGGGAACACTGGTCAGTGCAAACAGATCTGAAAGCCTTGTATCAAGCGGGGTTTGCAAAATTGTGTACATAACCATGGTGACGCCGACACCTATGGCAATGGCCAGCGATCCATCACGAATTATCTCGCCCCACGACCTGAAATCTCGTTGTTCCAAACTCAGACGGGTCATAACAAGAGCCAGAATAACCACCGACAGGGTTTCTACCATAAATTGGGTAAACCCCAGATCAGGGGCGCCAAACAGCATAAAGATTAGTGCAACCGCAAACCCCTGAATTCCAAGGGAAACGATGGCAATCAATCGAGTTTTGGCCTTGGCAACAGCTATCAGCCCCACCAGGGCCATGGCAAAAATTGCCCATTCATAAAATTTCACAGTTTCAAGTGGTGGCATGGCGGGCATGGTGAAATTGCCAAGTAGCGGCAAAATCAACGCCAAGGCAAAACCGACAAAAACCACCACCAAGTATATTTCGAGGCGACCATGGTGTAAAAACCCGGTCACTCTGGCTGACAAACGAACCAAGCCAAATATCAACCAGTCAAAAATCTTGTCAAACGACCACCCAAGCCTGTTGGCAGATGCGCGCATCATCGCCCGAATGTCGGGAATGGCAAAGAATATCACCACGCCAAGAATCCATGTCAGGGTCGACAGGGCAAAGGGTAATGTGGTGATCATTGAGAATTTTATATAAAGTTTGGCCTCAACGCCAAAACCGGCGACAGCAGAAGCGGCGGGAATAAGAATTGTTTTGGTAAAATAATAAAGCTGGGTGCCAGCCCACAGGGAAAAACCGCCCAGTACCAACGACCCGATCCATATGGAAAGACTGCCCTCGTGGGATTTTTTGGGCGTAGACTTAACCTCGCCAAAAAACACCTTGAACAACATTGACAATCCAACTGCCATCATCATCGCATTGCCCGCTATCATAACGATAACTGCCAAAGTCAAAGGCCAATTTGTGAACAGGTCAGCACCGCTTGTTAATTCAAGCACAGCATACATTTCTTCCTTGGCCATAAAAGCAACAGTTGCCGGTATTCCGGCCATTCCCGCCACGCCAATAGCGGCAGCAGCAAAGGTTAGCGGCATGGTTTTCCATAACCCGCCAAGCTCTCTAATGTCTCTGGTGCCGGTAGAATGGTCAACACTGCCCGCAACCATGAACAGGGCACCCTTATAAAAGGCATGGCTCAACAGATACAGGATTGCGGCGGTTATCGCCACTTCGGTGCCAATGCCTATCAACAAAACCAACAGCCCCAGCGAGGCAATGGTAGTCTGGGCCAGCATCTGCTTTAAATCGGTTTGCTTCATGGCCATCGAGGCGCCCCAAAGCAAGGTAAAGCCGCCAAAAACCTGCAAGATCAAACCCCATTCAAAGGTTTCACCAAGTATCGGATTAAACCGGGCCAACAGATAAACCCCGGCCTTTACCATCGTGGCGGAATGCAAATAGGCAGAAACCGGCGTTGGTGCCTCCATGGCATTGGGCAGCCAGAAATGGAATGGAAACTGGGCTGATTTTGTAAAGGCGGCCAATATCACCAACAAAAGAATTGGCAGATACATATTGCCATCTTTTATGGCTTCGCCCCAGGCAAAAATATCACTTATATCCCACACCCCGGTGAACTGGCGCAACAAAACAATAGCAGCAAGCAATGCCAGACCACCAAGGCCGGTAACAACCAGAGCCTGAATTGCCGCACGTCTGGAGGCTTCTCTCACATGATCAAAACCGATAAGCAAAAACGAGGTGATGGCTGTTAATTCCCAAAAGACAAACAGGGAAACCAGATTATCCGAAATTACCAGCCCAAGCATCGACCCCATGAACATCAGCATAAACGAAAGAAAACGCCCCTGATGCAGATGCCCTTTAAGATAGGCCCCTGAATATAGAATTATAAAGGTGCCAATACCCGAAATAAGCAGAGCAAAAGTTACGCTAAGTCCGTCCAGATAAAACGACATACGCAGTTCATAATAGGGTATCCAGTCAAACCCGGCCTTAATAACATCGCCATTGGCCACTTGCTGAACAAAGCCGAGAAGATAGACAAAAATACTGGCAGGGATTATTGCTAGAACCCAACCAGAAAAGCTCTTGGCAAAGCGATGAATAAAGGGCGCAAGTGCAGCCGCAAAGAATGGCGCAAGTGCAATAAGGGTTATGCCTAAATCCAGATTGGAATTCAATTTGACCTCTTAACTAAAACCAGTCCCAAATAATAATGACGCAATTTTTCTCGGCAGACAAAACCATGTTCCATCCAGCAAAAATATCAATTTCCAATATATTGCCCACTAGCGAATCATATCAGCGTAACTTACCGGATATGAGCAACAGGGCAAGCAAATGAGCCTATGGACATGGTTCAAATTCAAGTAAAATCACAAAAAAATTCGTAACCACAGGTTAAAATACCTAAATTGGCTTTTCAAGGAGAGTGCAAGATGTCGAAAAACAAAAAAACAAATGATGAATGGCGCCAGCAATTAACCCCGGAGCAATATCGGGTGACACGCCAGAAAGGGACCGAAAAACCCGGGTCCAATCCATTAAACAATGAAAAGCGCAGTGGTAATTATAACTGTATATGTTGCGGACAATTACTTTTTGATGCGGGGGGGAAATATGATTCTGGAACCGGATGGCCAAGTTTTTTCCAGCCGGTTAGCCAATCAGCCATTGTAACAAGGGCCGATAATTCACTGTTCAGCAAACGCACCGAGGTGGTTTGCTCAAACTGTGAGGCCCATCTGGGGCATGTTTTTGATGATGGGCCCCAGCCAACCGGCAAGCGCTATTGTATGAATGGAAGCGCCATGGCTTTTACCCCCGATAATGAAGAATAATATCAGGCCGTCATTTGCCTATCAACCTGATAGCACCACAATCTAAAAAAGAAATAGAGCGCCAAAAACATGAGCAACCCAAATATCACCTCCTTGCCCCCCATTGCCCAAAAACACTCCCATATAACTCGTAATCACGATATCGAGCGTAACGACCCCTACCATTGGCTTCGGGACAAAAACTGGCAACAGGTTATGACAGACCCAAGCCTGCTAACCAAAGAAATCAGGGAATATCTCGAGGCGGAAAACAAATATTTCCAAACTGCTTTCAATCAAAAAACCAAGGATTTGCAGGAAACCATATATAAAGAAATCCGAGGCCGAATAAAAGAGGATGAAAGCAGCGTACCAACAGCAGATGGCCCGTTTGCCTATTTTTCAAGAATGGAGGAAGGCAAACAATATCCTCTAATAGTTCGCACTTTGCGCTCTGGCGGTGACGAAAAAATATTACTCGATTGCAATATGGAAGCGGGAGAGGGATATTTTGGTTTTGGGGGCACCTCCCATGATCCGTCCCACAAATTTCTGGCATGGTCGGCAGACAGGGCCGGATCGGAATATTACACCATAAATATTCGAGATCTAAAAACCGGCAAGGAAACTAATGATATAATTGAAAAAAGCTCTGGCGGTATCGTGTGGGCCAATGACAGCAAAAGCATTTATTATACGGAACTAAATTCCAGCCATCGCCCCTATAGAATAATGCAACACCTGATAGGCGAGAAACAATCCAGCGATAAAATCATCTATGAAGAGCCGGATAGCGGTTTTTTTGTCTCGGTGGGCAAAACCCTTTCTTCAAAATATATCGTCATTGATGTCCATGACCATCAAACATCAGAAGTTCGCCTTATCGACACGACAAGCGGGGCCATGACACTCGTGGCAAAGCGCCAAAACGGCCATGAATATAGTGTTGATGAAAGGGGTGGCGAGCTTTTTATCCGCACCAATTGCGATAAGGCGCAGGATTTCAAAATAGTTAGAGTCAGCGCAGATGATCCCGCACAGGAAAATTGGCAAGACTTGATCCCCCACCGTTGCGGCACGCTGGTTTTGAGCAGTTTTGTAACCAAAAATCACCTGACACGTCTGGAGAGGCATAAGGGATTGCCAAGGATTATCATCCTTGATCTGCGCACCAATATCGAAAAGCAAATAGCCTTTGATGAAAGCGCCTATTCGCTAGGTGTCTCTTCAGGCTATGAGTTTGACAATGAAAATATCCGCTTTACCTATTCGTCCCCTACAACACCGACAGAGGTTTTTGATTATGAAATTGAAACCGGCAACAGGACATTAAAAAAACGCCAGATCATTCCAAGCGGCCATAACAAGGGTGATTACATAACCGATAGAATCTTTGCCAAATCGAATGGTGAAGAAATTCCTATAACCATTTTATATCACAAAGACACAGCCCTTGATGGTAGTGCCCCATGCCTGCTTTATGGATATGGGGCCTATGGCATGAGCATGCCGGCCAGCTTTTCCATTGCCAACCTCTCGTTGGTTGATCGTGGTTTTGTACATGTAATTGCCCATATCAGGGGCGGTATGGAAAAGGGATATCAATGGTATGCCAAGGGAAGACATGAATTCAAAACCAACAGTTTTGACGATTTTATAGCCGTAGCTCACCATCTTATGGAGCAAAAAATTGTCGCAAAAGATAAAATAGTGGCTCAGGGAGGTTCGGCCGGCGGCATGCTCATGGGGGCGATTGCCAACAAAAGTCCAAAAATATTTGCCGCAATCATTGCGCAGGTGCCGTTTGTGGATGTGCTAAATACCATGCTCGATGACACCCTGCCCTTAACCCCGCCAGAATGGCCGGAATGGGGCAATCCGATAGTTTCGAAAGAAGATTTTGAACTGATCAAAAGCTACTCTCCTTATGACAATGTTGAAGAAAAATCCTATCCGCCAATGTTGGTTATGGCTGGATTAACCGATCCGAGAGTAACCTATTGGGAGCCGGCAAAATGGGTAGCACGTTTGCGGGACATGAAAACCGATGACAATCTGCTAGTGCTCAAAACCAATATGGAGGCAGGACACGCAGGTGCCTCTGGACGATTCGAAAGAATAAAGGAAACCGCATTGGCTCAGGCTTTTGCTATTTGGGTATGTTCTAGGGTCAGGACCTAAGACAAGTTGATCTATTGCCACTTGCTGCAAATTTCATATTCCCCTAATAGATGAGAACAATTTTTCGTTCAATTTCACAATCATCAAAAAATTATCAGGAGGCCAAAATGGCTTTTGAACTTTTAGACCTTCCCTATTCCTACGATGCCTTGGCGCCTTATATGTCGGCAGAAACATTTGAATATCACCATGACAAGCACCATCAGGCCTATGTCACCAATGGCAACAAGCTGCTTGCAGGCTCTGGCCTTGAAGGCAAAAGCCTGGAAGAAATCGTCAAGGGATCCTTTGGCAACAATGCCGGATTGTTCAACAATGCAGCCCAGCATTATAATCACCTGCATTTTTGGAACTGGATGAAACCAAACGGTGGCGGCAATATTCCTGGCGCTCTGGAAAAGAAAATAATCGAGGATATAGGCTCGGTTGAAAAATTCCGTGCAGATTTTATCAATGCGGGCATGACCCAGTTTGGTTCCGGTTGGGCTTGGCTAACCTTGAGTGAAGGCAAGCTTTCTGTCACCAAAACTGCAAACGGAGAAAACCCGCTGGTACATGGCGGCGTACCGCTGCTTGGCGTCGATGTTTGGGAGCATTCCTATTATATTGATTATCGAAATGCCCGCCCCAAATATCTGGAAGCATTTTTTGATGATATGATCAATTGGGAATATGTAGAGCAATTGTTCGAAGCTGCTTCTTAAAAAAACAGCTTTTTTATGAAAATCAAAACCGGCCGTTTGTAATAAGCGGCCGGTTTTTTGTGTTTAAAAGCAAAGAAAATTTGTTTTTGGCTAAGCCTGTGTGTTAATCTTTTGTTAACCAGGCGGAATAGCAAATGAGCACTGATAAAAAATATGTGGGAATTTTAACCACCAGCCCGGCTCTAGGGTCAATTCTGGCTATGGTTCTGGATTGTGAAGAGCAGCTAGTGGTGCACAATTTTACCTTTGCCAACAATCTGGTGCGCCATATGCGCATAGCCCCTATAGATATAATTGTTTGTGATTATGAAATTGGCCGCTCCAGCGCCGCCGAACTAGCCATCGAACTTCAGAGCAAAATACCAGAGCGCAAATTCCAGATTATTGCTCTTAGCGAATTTGTCTCCGAGCGCACCCGTCAGGCCTGTAAATTCGCCAATATTGACGAAGTAATCATAAAGCCAATGTCACCGCTATTTGTTCGTGACCGGATTTTTTCGCGTCTGGATATTGACAAGATGGCAATATCCAACCGGCCACAAACCGGTGATGAAAACCAATATCGGCATAATCATGCAAAATATGACAATAGCAATGTCATAGAGCTGTTTGGGGGAAATAACTCCCATCAAGGCGAAGAACTGCATCCTTGAAGTGAACTGCATCCATAAACAGGCACAGCTTACTGCAAACAGGGCCAGTTTAGTTCCCGAAGGTGAGTTTTTCTACTTTTGGCCAAATATCTTCAACAGTTTCAACAAATTGCACATTGTTATGGGCTTTTGGAAAACTATGGACAAACACGTCGGCTGAAAACCCCCTGAGAATTTCAAAAGCCCGGTTTTTATTCAAAAACACCATGGGTTTGTTGGCACCAAGTTCAGCAATACTTAAAAAATGGCTGGTTGAACTGGCCAAAGATCCGGGCAAACCAACAAAACAATCGGCCATATTTGCCAAAGCCTGCAACCGATCCTTTTGCGATTCGATTATGGTGGTCTTTATGCCTTTAAGAGCCGGGGGAAGCGAAATTTTTTTATCACAAATCACCTCCACTTCCGCTCCGGCAGAGCAAGCACTGGTAAGCAAGGGCAAAGGGAAATAACCGTTCTCGGACAGGGCGATAATTTTAGCCCCGTGTCTGGCCAATAAAGTGCCGCTTTGAGACATTATGGCAGTGCGTTCGGCATCTCCCGGCCCTTGGTCAGAGGCAAAAACCACCAAAGTAACCTGCTCTTTAGAAGAATTTTGCACTAGTTGTTTTCCCATATCCAATACTTGTTTTCCCATATCATGTTCATCATATTTTTGCTATCACCGGCCACGACGAAAACTTCCCAAAAAGCCACGCACCAGAGAATTGCCGAGTTGGCGCGCCATTGTGCGGGCCAATTGCTTTACTGCGGTTTCGGTAACACTTTGGCGGCTAGAGCGGCGATTATTGGCAGGAAGCGGGCGTTTTTCAAGCTCTTGGACATTTTGTTTTTGTGTCCGCTGTTTTAATACTTCAAAGGCCGATTGACGATCAATTATATCATCATAAATACCGACTACCGGACTGTTTTGTATAATTTTGCGCCGCTCACTGGCCGAAATTGTCCCCATGCGTGAAGAAGGCGGACGCATCATGGTTTTGCCAACAATCGATGGCACTCCCTTTGATTCAAGGGTCGAAACCAAAGCTTCCCCCACCCCCAATCGGGTAATGATTTCTTTCGTATTAAAAGCCGGATTGGGGCGAAAAGTTTCGGCAGCTGCCCGCACGGCTTTTTGCTCGCGCGGAGTATAGGCGCGCAAGGCATGTTGCACACGATTACCCAATTGAGCCAACACGGGATCTGGCACATCTGCCGGGTTTTGCGTAACAAAATATACTCCAACCCCCTTGGACCGCACCAGTTTTACCACCTGTTCAACCTTGCGAAGCAGGATTTTGGGTGCATCGTTGAACAACAGGTGCGCCTCGTCAAAAAAGAACACCAGTCTGGGCTTTTCCGGATTTCCAACCTCTGGCAGCTCTTCAAAAAGCTCCGAAAGCAACCACAGCAAAAATGTAGAATACAGTTGGGGTGACATCATCAATTCATCAGCTGCAAGAATAGAAATATAGCCACGCCCATCACTATCTATTTGCATAAGGTCTGAAATTTCCAACGCTCTTTCGCCAAAGAACAAATCCCCGTCCTGTTGCTCAAGCACCAGCAAAGAGCGCTGGATTGCACCAATAGAGGCTTTGGAAACATTGCCATAGGTCAGGGAAATTTCCTTTCCCCTTTTACCAACCTCAACCAGCAGTGCGCGCAAGTCCTTTAGATCAAGTAGCAGCAGGCCCTCATCATCAGCAATTTTGAAAGCAATATTCAAAACCCCTTCCTGAGTGGCATTAAGAGCAAGCATTCTAGAAAACAATAATGGTCCCATTTCTGAAACCGTCGTTCGAATCGGATGCCCTTGTCGGCCAAACAGATCCCAAAAAATAGCTGGAAAACTATCAAATTCATAATCGGAAAATCCGATAAGATCGGCTCGTTTGGCCAAAAAGTCCTTCGGCTCCCCTTTCATGGCCAGACCAGACAGATCACCCTTTACATCAGCACAAAAAACCGGAATTCCGGCGCGAGAAAAACCTTCGGCCAATATTTGCAAGCTAATAGTTTTGCCGGTGCCGGTGGCTCCGGTAATCAGGCCATGGCGGTTGGCATATTTCAGGGCCAGATATTCAGGCTTGGTGCTGGTGCCCAAATAAACATTGTCATCTTGCAGCATAAACTATTGTCTCCAGAGGCGCTTTTGTTAGCTTATAACTTTTTACAGCGCAAAATCACAACATTATTCAAGTATTTACCGATTGGAAAATCAAAAAACCCCCTTATTATCAAAAAGCACCCTTATTAAAGTCACGGCCTTGGCAGGGGATAAATTCACTCCTAAATATTACCTTGGGAGCAAGTTCCTGAGCCGCTTAAAAAAAATAGAGTAAAAACATGCTGATTTGCACCACCGACACATTAGACGGATATAAAATAGAGGAATATCTGGGCATAGTTACCGGAGAAACCATTTCCGGAGCCAATGTAATTCGCGATATTATGGCCACGGTAACCGATTATGTTGGCGGACGATCCGGCACCTATGAGGAAGTTTTAGGCGATGCGAGGCAAAGTACACTCGCAGAAATTTCTGACAGGGCGCAAATCCTTGGAGCCAATGCGGTGATCGGAGTTTCATTCGATTATGAAACCATAGGGGGACGCGGGGCGATGCTTTTGGTCACGGCGACTGGAACAGCGGTAAGAATTTCCAAGATCTAGGATCAAGATCCAAGGTCAATATTAAAGGTCAGGATTTAAAATATAGCTTCTGATTCACCACCTTCGCTGGCAAACATAGCGCAACCCCGAATAATTGCGCTAATGTGCTAGAAATTAAATATTCTCGTCTGGATAGATCATGCAGCGACGCAAATTTTTGCAAAGGACGGGCGTTGGAAGCGCCGTTTTTAGCCTTGCGCCAACGGCTGGCTTGGCGCAAGCGCGCCTTAGCAATCTTGAAGCTTCAACCTTGGGGCTAATACCTGACAGTGCCGCCAATCAGACCGCCCTGTTTTCCTTGGCACTTGCCAAGGCAACGGCCAGCGGAGCAACCTTGAAATTGCCAGCGGGGCGCTTTGTTCTGGGGCAAATAGAGCTGCCGGCCAATTGTTCTATCGAAGGGGCGGGGCCAAATACTGTTCTGGCACTGGCAAATGGCAACAATCTGCTATCTGCCAAAAACAGAACAAATATATCCCTTAAAAACCTTGCTTTTGAAGGCAACAATATTGCCTTGGGCAATGTTTCCGGGGGGTTACTGGCTTTTGATAATTGTCAAAACATTGCTATTTCCACTTGCAGCATAAAAAATCACAACAGCAATGGTATGTTGCTAAACGCCTGCTCGGGGCGGATTGTTGAAAATAATTTTTCCAACTTTGCTCTTAGTGCTATCCACGGGCAAAACAGCACCGGCATGCAGATTTCTTTCAACAGGATCAGTAATTGCAACAATGGTGGTATTCGGGTCTGGCGCAATGAAAACGGCTTTGACGGCACCATTGTTACCAACAATCAAATTACCGATATTGGTTCGCAATCGGGAAACGGGCAAAACGGCAATGGCATAAATATTTATTTGGCCGACGGGGTGGTGGTGGCCAACAACATTATAAGCAATTGCGATTTTTCAGCCATTCGTGCCAATTCCACCAACGATATAATCATTGAAGGCAATCAATGCTCCAACTCTTTGGAAGTGGCGATTTTTTCGGAATTTGCTTTTTCCGGCTCGATAATCTCCTCCAATATTATCAATGGTGCTGCCCAGGGAATTTCCATTGCCAATCTTGATGTGGGTGGGCGATTAGCAATTTGCTCGAATAATATCGTGCGCAATATCACCGAGTTTTCTCCCACAAATCCCGATACTGTTCCGGTGGGAATTTTTGCCGAAGCCGACACAGCAATCGTATCCAATGTGGTGGAAAACGTGCCCGGAGCGGGGATAGTCGCCGGATGGGGGCCGTTTTTGCGCAATGTGATGATTGCCAACAATATCGTGCGCCAGACAAAAATCGCCATTGCCGCCAGCGTTGCCGACGGGGCAGGAATTGCCAAAATAAGTGATAATATGATCGTTGGTGCTTCGATTGCCGCAATTGCCGGTATGGCGTGGGATCAGATAATTTCCAATGATCTGATAGCTGAGGCCAATAAATATCCAAATATTTATCTGGCCGATAATATCGTTAGCTAGCGGGCAATTCCAGACTAATCAGCAAGTGCTACGGAGCGCATAATTGCTACTTCAAAATTGCGCCAGTTTTTTTGTACCTGCTGCAATTGGCTGATCAAAAACCGCTTTTGAGCTGGATCAGGATCGGCATATTCAAGCAATATTGCCGCCATCATGGTTTGAGCTGCTTCCATATTGCCATCGTCACATTTTAGGGCAAAGCCAAATCCGCTTTTAAGAAGAGCACCGCAAAAAACCCCTTGAGCACCAATCTTGCAAACCAGATCACCCGCAAAAACCTCCATAACCTCGCTATCAAACACCCCTGTGCCGCCAATAAGGAACGGGTTGGTAGTGACGGCAGCAAATATGGACGCAACCGCATTAACTGTTTTGCTGTCATATCCATGCCCACTGGCCATGCGGGCAAAACCATGGGCAAAACTTTTTAAGGGAGCGGCAAAAGTGGGAATAGAACAACCATCGGTTCCGCAATAATCAGTCGATAATTTTTCGCCCAGCAATTCTTCGATGGAACTTTTTACCAGTTTTTGCACCCCGTGCTCTGCAAGCCAATAACCTTCCAAATTTTCTCCAGGTGCCAACTTTTCTCCAGGTGCCAAATTTTCTCCAGGTGCCAACTTTTCTCCAAGTGCCAAATTTTCTCCAAGTGCCAAATTTTCTCCAAGTGCCCTGGCAACAGCCAGCATGCCCGCATGTTTGCCCGAGCAGTTATTATGGATCGCCCCCGGCTTTTGACCATTGGCAAACAATTTATTTCTTGCCTGGCGGTTAGTGGGAGCATGGGCACCACATTGCAGGTCATTTTGATTGCAGCCAATCTTTGCCAGCAATGATTGCACCGCCTTAATATGAGCCGGCTCCCCATGATGTGAAGCACAAGCGATAGCAATATCGGTTTGGTTGAGGGTAAATTTTTCTATGGCACCCGATTTGAATAGTGCCAATGCCTGCATGGATTTTATGGCGGAGCGGGGGAAAATACGGCGATTGATATCACCTGCCTCACCAATGATATTGCCATCGCTATCAACAACACAAAAAGCGCCCCTATGGCGATTTTCTACCCAATTATTGCGCACAAGTTCAGCCAGTACAGGGTTTGGTGACATAAAAAAACTCCGCTTTATCGCACCAGTTACTGGGAAGATAAAAGCGGAGTAAAGTCAATGGTCTTTGTAAGGACAGGTTAGCAAAGGGTCTGGATAAAAGGAGCTTTGAAAAAAGCGCTGCAACAAAATCAGTTCTGCTGAATGATTTGCAAAAAGTTCGAATTTACCCAGCCATAGGTATTGTCGCGACCAACCTTGCACCAGTCAGCAACCTGGGGCTTGGTTATGCAGCGCTCGATATAAACTATGGTCCGGGGAGCAAATTCGCCGGTTTTTCGGGAATATGAGGCAGGCCATTTGCGAACATTTAGCTTGTCCCAAACGGCAACATTTACCACTTGCCCCGCCACTCCAACATTATAGCCATGAGCCAGTGTCGGAGTGATGGAAAATGCTGCGGCACCAATTATCACCAGACCGGCGGCAGTGGCAGCTATCAGGTTCTTTAAATTGGTGTTCATCATCATATCCTTTTTGGCAACGGGTTTGTTTGATGAAACCTTTTTATGCAAAGAGGATTGAACCTGCCCTGAGGCTGCTATTCACTTGGCGTTCATAAAAAAATACGCTGCTAAAAGAGCGCCCTTTTGCCAAGGGCGCCTTGCAGCTACATTTCATATTCAAGATGTCTTACGCATCCAGCCTACGGCGGCGATATTCACTGGCCAAATAGATGAATAATGCGGACAAACCCCAGCCAATTGCCATTTGCGCCCAATCTATTTGCGATAAAAATCCGGGAACGAAATTAGCAATGGATATGGTATCAAAAATATTGGAGGGCATTACATATGCTTGGCTTTCGGTAATGTTTTTAATAATCTCGAACGGTTTGCTCAGACGATCTTCTAGCATTTGGGCAAATACACCACTGGCAGAAAAAGACAATATGCTCTCAAGGGCTGAAACCATGGCAATAATCAATATGAATGCAAGGCCGGCCCAATTTTTTAACAACGCACCCAGCAGGCCAAAAAAAGTAAATAGCGGCAAATACCAAAGCAGAGAGAAAAAGATAAATACCATTGCCGAAACCTGAATATTGATAAACGTCCAAAGAGTAGTGCCCGAATTCAGGGCCGCTACAAGCGGGCTAATTCCACCAACGCTATTTAGAACAATGTAGCCAAAAACCGCCCCCAAAAAGGCCCAGAACATTATTAGTGCCGGAAAAACCGTCAACCCTGCCAGAGTTTTTGTCGCCATTATTTCCAGATCGCTCACCGGTAATGACTTCCAGAATAACAAGGAATTGTTTTTTCTATCGGCATGGAAGCTGCCGGCAAAATAGAAAAACAGCATCAGGGTAAGATAACCAAGCCAAATGGCAATCGACATCACATAAAGCACACTGAATAGATCAACCCCTTCTTCTGGGGCGCCAAATTCTCCCATCATTTCAAAATTGCCACCATTGCGCCAAATGGCAGTAAACAGGGCCAGAAACAATAGGGATAACAATATTCCAGGGACATATAAAAAAGCTACCTTATGTTCGATAAACTCTTTTTTGAGCAAACTTTTGATAGCCAAAAAACCATATGAGCTCATTTTGAATTCTCCATTGCGCCAGAGGGACGCTCCATAAGAGCCACAAACAAATCGCTGACCGAGGCGGTGCTCAAGGTGCCAAGGTTTTGCGCAATTTCTTGTTCTACCCCGTCAAAAATCATAATGGTTTGACCTAACTGAACCCTGGTATAAATCGGTTTTTGCTGTCTTGCCTGCTCCAGCTTGTTCGGGTCGATAAAAACCTGAGAAAACCGCCGGGCAATATTTTCCATGGTAGAATCAAGAACTATTTCACCGTTTCTCAAAAAAATCAGGTCGGTAAGCAAAAATTCAATCTCGTCCACCTGATGGGTAGTGATCAGAACGGAGCGATTTTCGCTCATATAATCTTCAACCAGCCTTTGATAAAATTTCTTGCGAAAAGTTATATCCAGACCAAGGGTTGGCTCATCCAAAACCAGTAATTTTGCATCTATGGCCATAACAATGGCCAAATGTAACTGAGCCAACATGCCTTTGGAAAGGGATTTGATTTTTGACCTTAGGGAAATATCCGTATCCAGCAATAATTCCCTAGCCTTCTCAAAATTAAAATTGGGGTGAGTATCCCCCATTAAATCCAGCAATTCAGAAACCTTCAGGAATCTGGGCAAGCTGGCAACATCGGAAATAAAAGCAATATCGGCCATAAGTTCAGCGCGATTGGCAAATGGCTCACGCCCTAAAACCCGCACCTTCCCCTCATAATTGGTCAGGCCAAGCAGGGCATTTATTGCTGTGGTTTTGCCAGCCCCATTATGCCCCACCAGACCATAAATGCGCCCAGTGGGTATGGAAAAATCTATTCCCTTTAAAACAATGTTGGCACCAAATTTTTTTCTCAGCCCCTGAGCTTCTACTATGTTTTCATTTTCGGTGGCAGCAATATTGTTCATTTTGCTTGTTTCCCGTTATTTTGCTCATTCATCGTGTTTTCTTGCTTAGCGTTTTCTTGCTTAGCGTTTTCTTGCTTAGCGTTTTCTTGCATCAGGTCTTTTAGGCTTAGATCAAGCGACTTGATTTGTGCTAGGATGCGGGGCCATTGCTCATTTAGAAAATTATCCCGTTCGTGGGCCAGCAATATGGTGCGGGCGTCTTTTGACAAAAACATGCCAAGCCCCCTTCTTTTTTCTACAACTCCCAACTCCACCAAAGATTGATAAGATTTAGTGACGGTCAGGGGGTTTACTGAAAACTCAGATGCAATCTGGCGGATGGAGGGCAGTGGATTTTTCGTGTCACCTGTCCCCGCAAGAATCAAATCAATGATTCGCTGTCTTACCTGAATGAATATTGGCTGGGTATCGTTCCATATTTTCATCTGTACCACCATGCTAGTGCACTACATATGTAATACACTGTTCTCACAAGTCAACCCACAGCAAAAATGCCAAAAAATCGAGAACCATGGCATAAAAAAGCACTATATTGGAAGAAAAGCGGATGGTGTTGAAATAATCAGTTTGGATATTTAACCGATATTTTTAAACTGGCTGGGGCGGCAGGGTTCGAACCTGCGAATGCCGATACCAAAAACCGGTGCCTTACCACTTGGCCACGCCCCATCCGGAGGCGTTCCTACACTGATTGTTCTTGCCAATCAACATGGTTTCATACTGTTTGTGCGCTTGAATGCAAATAGTTTGCCCTATATATAGGGCAACACGCCTTTTGGTTACGGAGTATAGCGCAGTCTGGTAGCGTACCATGTTCGGAACGTGGGGGTCGCAGGTTCAAATCCTGCTACTCCGACCAAGGTTAAAAAAAGGCCGCTCCAATGGAGCGGCCTTTTTTAATTTTAATATTTTATTACCGGAATGCCTGTTCAGCGTTTCAGCAATTTAGTAGCAGCCGGAACCATCATCGCTGCAATTATCACCTTGAACAATTCACCAAGCATAAATGGCGCTACACCGATATTAAAGGCCGCTTGGGGGCCAAGGAAAGTTGCAAGCCAAACAAAGCCAAAGAGCAAAATCAATGCAGCACCGGCAAACATCACTGCAAATAGTTTTGGCATGGAATTAGCGGCGCCGCGCTCGGCAAACCAGCCAACCAGACCTGTAGCAACTACAAATCCAGCCAGATAGCCAGCGGTTGGCCCCATCATATAGATAATCCCGATGCCGCGCTCTGGGGTCGAAGAAAATACTGGCAGCCCAAGCATGCCCTCAATCAGATATATGCCAACAATTGCCAACCCGAGACGAAAACCGCAAGTTGCCGCAATCAGCATAATAGCCAATGTTTGCAACGTCATTGATACCGGAAAAAACGGCACCTGGGTTTTAGCTGATACCCAGAGCAATACCGATCCGGTGACAGCCAGCCAAAGATATGTTGCATAGCGGGCAATGCCTTTTTCAGGTACAAGTCCCTCAACTAGAGATACCGGTGATTTTGCAATATTGGTCGCCATTGACTTTCCTCTCTATCAAAACAATTTTGTCCTTTTACTCTGCCAGTACCGGTTTTTGCAATGGCCCAAATAAATTTATCGCCCAAATATAACAGAGAATTTTCCCCAATCATTGGTCAATGCGTAACTATCGCACCGGCAATCGCGCGAATTTGTGCCCCAAACGCCAACCCATATACATTTACCGGCACCAATACTTATCTTGTTGGAGAGCAACAAGTGGCAATAATCGACCCCGGCCCAGAAGGAGATCAACATTTCGAGGCGCTGGTCAGGGCCATTAACGGGCGCAAGCTGATAGCAATTCTTTTAACCCACACCCATAAGGACCATAGCGCTATGGCCAAGAGGATTGCCAAACATTATGGAGCTCCCATATGGTTTGAGGGCAAACACCGCCTGTCACGGCCAAAACGCCTGTTGGAAGTCAACCTGTTGCACAAGGCATGTGATTGGGATCTGCCCCCTGATCAAGAGCTTGCAGATGGGCAAACCATAGATATAAACGGTACAATTCTGGAAATTGTGGCAACTCCCGGCCATTGCGCCAATCATATATGTTTTGGCATTGTCGGTGAAAAATATTTATTTTCCGGTGATCACGTAATGGGCTGGAATTCCACGCTGGTGGCAAATCCCGATGGCTCGCTGGATGATTATTTTAACTCGCTGCATAGGCTGACAGAGAAAAACTGGTCCCACTTCCTACCCGGTCACGGAGGGGAAATTGCGGATCTGGGAGCAAAGAACAATGCAAAAACCTTTACCAAAGAGCTGCTGCGCCACCGTGAGGGGCGCAATAGCCAAATATTGCAACTGTTAGATAACGGCACCAACAATGTGCAAAATATCGTCGATACGATTTACCCTGAAGCTAAAGCCAAAATCCGCATAGCGGCAATGATGACAATTATGGCCCATGTGGAATATCTGGAAAAAGCCGACCGGATTATTGTAAAACGAGGCGTATTTGGAACCAAAATCTTTTCTGCATAAAGTGTGTTACGGGATTATTGTTGAATGCGAATAAACGCGACATGCTTTAGGGTCAGGACTTATTAAATTCGCTTCATTCTGTTTAAAAGAGGGTGTTTAGATAAGGCGAAACGGTGCGAGATAATGTAAGTACCTTTTTGAGCACCGATTTGTTTTAGATGAATATCATGTTTTAAACCCGAAAGGGCGCTCATGGATTTAACAGGTCCTGACCCTAGCGGGATGTTGATGCCGGGGCACCGGCATCAGCGTCAGCAATTTCATGATCCTGGGTGCCGGTTTTTTGCGCAAGTAAAATTGCCGCATCAAGATCTGCCAAAAACTGCTCAATCCGCTTGCCGTTAGTTCCCAGATCATGGGCGCCATTAAGAGAGGCAGAACGCATATCAACTCTGGTGCCGGCAACGGTAGGTAAAATCCGAATTGCCACCTCGTCGCGCCAGCCCAGCAAAGTCATAGCCATGGCATTGATCGTGCCTCCTATCATGCCCCTTGTCGTGCCCCTTGCCCCTTGTGCTCCGGGTTTTCGCCGCACCCTGATATCCCATTTTCGCTGGCGTATCAGATCCTCAATCTGCTCAAAAACCAATGTCGGGTCCAAAGCATATTGCCTGGCTTTTACGCCGGGGAATGCTGCTTGTAATTTGTCGGCAGACAATTGGGAACGGGTAGCGGTTTGCACATTGGCCAGCAATTGCAACGGGCGCTGCGTATTAGTCGAGATGTCATTGGCCAGCGGATATTGCATCGCCAGAGTGGCACCATAAGCAATCGGGGAAAGGCATAAAAGGCCAACAAAAATCCCCAGCGTTGCTTTGCCCCATCCTTGATCACCGCTCTGCCAGAGGCGGAAATATGCAGCAATTCCGGTCAAAACTGCTAAAATCGCCAGAATAATCGCCAGCAGCAAAAGCAGTTGAAAGGTCTGGCTATTGAGCAGTTGATTGCGGTGCATCCACACCGGAAAAATAGCCAATGGCAGCGCAAAAATGGCAAGCCGTCTGGACCAAATGGCAAGTTTTGAAGTTCTAACTAAAATTCGCATCAGTGCCCTGTTGAAAATGTCCTGCTCAAAAACTATACCGGAGCAAATATTGTAACCAATGCACTATGCACCAATAGCTAATAAATTTGCACTATAGTTTCAGTTTTTTCGGTTTTATTTGTTAAGTCTTGATTTTGGTAGTTTTTGCGCCTGAATTATCTTGGCCAATACCCCCGCACATGGATTTTATGGCCTGCCATTGTTTATCGCTAAAAGGTGCGGGCAAGTCCGTTGAAACAATTATTGCATTTTGCAGCGCTTCGCGCCGCTGCTGATTTAGTGGGTGGGTTCCAAAAAGAGCCAGTGCCTTGGACGATTGCTCATCCTCGCCAACCCTGTCCAAAAGATCTGCCAGAGTGGATGGGGCAAAATTCATTCTTGAGGCTGCCGAAGAGGAAAACTCATCGGCAGCGCGCTCAGCTTCTCTGGAAAAGCTGTTGTTTATCAATACCGAGCCCACACCTCCGGCAACCGAAAGGCCGGTAATATCGCCAAGTACAAAGCCAACCAACAATTGTATTGGTGTACCGGTATATTCCAAGGCCTCGCCATCTATTTTAGTATGGGACCAATAATATTGGCGTTTATTTGTTGTTAGCCAGAAGCGATATATGCCAGCGCTTAACAACATCAATAAATAACCCGAAAGCATGACTGCAAACAATTTGGCTTTAGAACCAAAAAAGGCAGATGAAGCCTGATTGGCAATGCTGGATTTTGCCAATCAAACTCCGGTTCGGTTTCTAGTTCAAAGGCATTTATTATGGATTCAAGCGCCTGGTCTGCCATGGGTAATTTGGATTTTGACGAGTATAGACCATTCTATCATGCAGGCGAAATTCACCATTTTGCCAGAACTCGATTTGCACCGGCTCAAGGACAAAACCCATCCAATGTTCAGGCCTTGGCACATCAGAGCCGGCAAATTCTGCGGTAAGTTTTTCTACCCTTGCGGCCAATTCTTGGCGGGTTTGCAATGAGCTGGATTGCTTAGAAGCATGGGCGCCAATCTGGGAACCGCGCGGTCTGGTTGCAAAATAGGCATCAGAAACCGCTGCTGGAACCGGTTTTAGTTCCCCGCGAATCCGCACTTGGCGGCGCGCAGATTTCCAATGGAAAAGCAAGCAAGCCTTGGGATTGAGCGCTATCTCTTCGCCCTTGGCAGAATGGGTGTTGGTATAAAAAACGAAGCCATTTTTTTCCATACCGTTGAGCAGCATTATTCGGCAATCGGGCAGGCCGTCTTTATCAACACTTGCCAGCGCCATGGCGTTTGCATCATTGATTTCACTGATTTTAGCCTCTTCAAGCCATTGGGTGAAAACCGAAAACGGATCTGGTTTTTGCAGATTTTCATCATCAAACACCAAATTGGTAAGATCTTTATTTGCGCTCATGATTACCCCTTATATTTATATATAAAGTTACACTAATTGATCGAAAAACTACAATATTTATGCAGCAAAATCACCCCGAAATAGCCTGATGACTGGACAATGGGGTTCATGCTCGCCATATATGCCCAAGAATTGCAATATGGCAATAATTATAACAACTACTATTGTTGATCTGGTGTATAAATGAGTGACCCGTATTCTATACTGAAAATTTCTAAATCCGCTTCTGAAAAAGAGGTGAAGTCCGCTTTTCGCAAGCTGGCCAAAACCTATCATCCGGACCAGAACCAGGACGACCCGAAAGCGCAGGCCAAATTTGCCGAAATAAATTCGGCCTACGAGCTTTTATCAAACAAAGAAAAACGGGGCCAGTTTGACCGTGGCGAAATTGATGCCCAGGGCAATCCCAAAATGAGCGGGTTTAATTTTTCCGGCATGGATGGCGGCCAAGGACGCAGAACTTCTGGCATCAACCCCGAAGATATTCTTAAAGAATTCATGGGGGGAATGGGCGCAGGAAATGCAGGCGCCAGAAGCACTAGGGCTGGACAAACTCAACAACAGGCCGGAGGCTGGGATCCGTTCGGCGGCGGTATGGGAGGAGCTGCCCCGACAAAGGGCAAGGATTTCATCGCACCGGTTCTGGTTACGCTTGAGCAGGCCCATGGGGGAGAAAGTGTTAGCCTAAAACTTACCAGCGGACGGATGCTGAATATAAAACTGCCCAAAAAGGTGCAGGAAGGCCAGCAAATACGTCTTAATGCTCAGGGTCAGCCCTCCCCAACCGGTGGTCCGCCAGGAGACGCAATTATTACGGTGAAATTCAAACGCCATAAAAAATTTCGCCGTGATGGCAAGGATTTGCGGGTCGATGTACCAATTACCCTTTATGACGCGGTGCTGGGCGCCAAAATCCGTGTGCCGACACTGACCGGAAATGTCGAACTTGGTGTGCCCCCCGGAGTTGATACTGCCAAAGCATTGCGCCTCAAAGGCAAAGGACTTTATGGGGATGGTGATCTGTTGGTGAATTTGCGCATTGTGCTTCCAAAGGGCGGCGATGCGGATCTGGAAAGCCTGATGCGGTTTTGGCGCGAGCAAAAAACCTATAAGCCGGGCGAATAATCGGGAAAGTTTTAGTCGCTTAAGCAGTTAGTGTGTTTGGTAAAATCGTTATCATAATAGGGCAATTATGTTGAAAGCCCAAAACCTTCAGATCAAGCTGGATTTTGATTTCACAGGTAGTTGAAAGTGGCAAATTTCATCACTATTTCTAAAGAGCAAGGTGTGGGATGGTGCCTGCTCTTTTATAGGTCGTTATCTGCATTGAAACACGGCCTTGGATCTTGTACTTCCCGTACATCAAACAATGGAGGTGTTTCTAATGAAAACTTCAGTATGGCTCTGGGGCATTGTCGAAGCCGTCATTTGGTACGGGTTCATCTATTACCTTCTTTATGCGCTTAAAAATCCTGTGGAATTGTGGTTTAGTTCCGCTGTGCTTTTAGTGTTGGTATTTGCCGGAACAATGGCATGTCCATGGGTGCATAACTCGGATGCCTGGCGGCGCATGGTGGGTAAAGAAGCTTAGGGTAAAAACCCTAGTCGGAAATCGAGATTGCAAATCTTGCCTCGATCTGTCCAAGGGGAATTGCCCCCTTACGAAGCAGTGAAACCTTGTCTCCATCGACTTTTAGAATGGTGGAGGCAAAACCCAACTGGCATAGCCCACCATCCAATAGCGGGATTTTGCTGCCTAGCTGGTCAACCACCTGTTTTGCATTCACCGCAGGGAGCTTGCCTGAAACATTGGCGGAAGTAGTTGCTATTGGCTCGCCAACTCCAGAAATCAACTGGCGGGCCAAATCGTTGGCAGGCACCCGAACCCCGAGGAAATTTTTGACCGCCAACGCTTTTGCTGCAATTGGTGCACAAATTTTTAAAGGTAGAACCAAAGTTAAAGCTCCGGGCCAATACCGGCTCAATTCCAGCCCAATCGGGGAAAACTCAACCATATTTTTAGCCATGGCCAAATCCGCACAAAGCAAAATTATCGCTTTTTCAGGGGGGCGGTTTTTGACCGCAAACAATTTTTGTACCGCCTTGGCATCACTAGCCTTTGCTCCCAGCCCATAGATAGTATCGGTTGGAAAAGCACAAATCTCCCCCTTACGCAAAAGAGCAATAGCCCCCTGCATACTTAAAGCTGTTTGATCATTCTTGTCGTTGAAATTTTCCATTGCAATGCTATTTGACAATTGCCTTGTCTCAGGTCAAGAAGTTAGGGTCAGGGCCTGTCGGAAAAAAGCAACTCTTGCGGGAGCAAAAACAAAAAAATGACCAGTCTGCTGGTTAGCCAGCCCAAACCCACCAGCCACATTACCCCCAAAGGACATCCGGAGCGGGCACAAAGATTATTGGCCGTGGCAAGCGCTCTGGAAAAACCCCAATTTGGCCAGCTAAAACGTGAAACCTCCCAGCCGGCCGATTTAGCCCTTGGCACTCTGGTGCATGATAAATCCGTATTACGTTCTATTCAAACAGCACGCCCTGCCGAAGGAATAGGCCAAATTGACGGGGATACTTTTGTTTCACCCGGATCGCTTGATGCGGCCGCAACTGCCCTTGGGGCGGCAATGCGCGCGCTTGAGGCGGTAGCTATGGGGGAAGTTGATAACGCATTTTGCGCCATTCGCCCGCCCGGACACCATGCCGAGGCCAACAAGGCCATGGGCTTTTGCTTGCTTAACACCATTGCCATTACTGCCCGATTAGCCCAGCAAATGTATGGGGCCAGTCGAATAGCCATTATTGATTTTGATGTTCATCACGGTAATGGAACACAGGATATTTTTTATAACGACAAATCGGTGTTTTATGCTTCCTCTCATCAGATGCCGCTGTTTCCCGGCACTGGAGCTGCGAGTGAAACAGGAGCGGGAAATGTTTTCAATGCCCCGCTCAGCGCTAATAGTGATGGCGAACAAATGCGCGAAGCCTATAATAATCTTATTCTTCCGGCTCTGAATAATTTTGCCCCGGATTTCATTTTATTATCAGCCGGTTTTGATGCCCACCATCGAGATCCGCTGGCCAATCTAAACTGGACCAACAATGATTTTGGCTGGGTAACGGGAAAACTTATGGATATGGCGGCAAAGCATTGTGAAAACAGAATTGTATCGCTATTGGAGGGCGGGTATGACCTTGAAGGATTGGCGGGGGGCGTTAGCGCCCATATGAGCATGCTGGAGCGCGGAGTGCTGTAAAAACAAACTCAAATTTAGCAGCCTATCGTGCTTTGAAAACAATCAAAACTTGACTATAGATTATTTTTTTGTCGTATTTTCGAACCGGAGAAATAAATTGTCACAAAACAATAATGGGGACATAGCAGCCCTAAGCTTTGAAGCTGCATTGGCTGAGCTGGAGAAAATTGTTGCCAAGCTGGAAAGCGGGCAGGCACCATTGCAAGAATCAATTTCTATTTATGAACGTGGCGAAGCCCTGAAATCCCATTGTGAAAAACAATTGAGTGCGGCAGAAAAACGCATTGAAAAAATCACCCTGTCAAAGGATGGTGCGCCGACCGGAACTGTGCAACTGGATCAAGAATAAAACCCGATTACATAAGAATTTGGAACCCGAAATGAATGAAAATACTGCTAAGGTACTGGTCAAGGTACGGCTGTTTTTGTGGCTGATTGTTGGTGTGACTATTATTGCCGTTAGCATAATGATGTGGACGCAAAGGCAAGCTATCATGGACGCCGGATTTGGCGGCCCTTTTGAATTGCAATCTAGCCTTGGGGGTGATTTTACCCGTGATGATCTAGTGGGAACTCCCAGTATAATTCTTTTTGGATTTACCTCTTGCCCCGATGTCTGCCCAACAACCTTAACCCAGATGGTTCAATGGCGCGAAGAGCTTAATCTGCAGACAGGCGAATTGAATATTATCTTTGTTTCCATCGATCCGGATCGGGATGACAATCAAAAAATGGTAGAATATCTGGCTAATTATCCCTCAAAAATAATCGGCCTTACCGGAAGCGTTGAACAGGTTGAAGCCGCAAAATTATCGTTTGGTATCTTTGCTGAAAAATTATTTGACCCAAGCGCCAGCGAAGAAGAACAAGCCAATTATGATATGGATCACACGGCAAGTATTATGATGTATGACAGGGAAGGGCAATTTCAGGGAACGATAAATTTTGAAGATGAATTCCCTGATTTTTTGAATAAGATCAATAATCTAACCCGCAACATGTAGGTTGCTCTTTGTTGCCGGTTTTGCACAAGGTGTAAATTCTTTACTTACTTGCCATTACTGCAAATTGAATCCGGATATCGGCTTAACCAATTGAAAATATTGGTTAAGCTTTGAAAGCTACTGGCTAAAAAAAAGTCTGAATTGCCGCGATCCTGAAAAACGAGCTCGCAATGACCATAAATCAGCGCCAGAATTATTCTGAAAATTATCAGGGCTACACCTAAAATCCCCCGCTAAAAGCCAACCGGGCCATCGCGTCCGGTCTGGCCCCTATGGCGCAAAAAGTGATCAGCCAAAACACAGGCCATCATTGCCTCGCCAATGGGTACAGCACGAATGCCAACACAGGGATCATGGCGCCCCTTGGTAATGATATCGGTATTTTGATTTTTGGTAGTTACTGTTTGGCGTGTCGAGAGAATGGAAGATGTTGGCTTGACCGCAAAACGAACAATAATTTCGTCGCCATTGGAGATGCCGCCCAAAATGCCGCCCGCATGGTTTGAAACGAAATTTGGCCCGCTATTTCCGGCCCGCATCTCATCGGCATTTTCGACCCCTGAAAGGGCAGCACTGTCAAATCCGTCACCGATCTCGACGCCTTTAACAGCATTTATGCTCATCATCGCCGAGGCTAGATCAGAGCTTAATTTGCCATAGACAGGAGCACCCCAACCAGCAGGAACCCCAGAGGCCACCACTTCGATAATGGCGCCAATCGAGTTGCCGCTTTTTCGTAAATCATCAAGATAGAGCGCCCAGTTTTTTGCCGCTTCTTTATCAGCGCAAAAGAACGGGTTGTTATCTACCTCGTCCCAGTCAAAGTTTTTACGGTCGATTTTTTTATCACCGATCTGCACCAACGAAGCGCGAATTTTCACCTGTGGAATTATCAATCTGGCAACAGCACCAACGGCCACTCTGGCCGCAGTTTCGCGGGCCGAAGAGCGCCCTCCCCCACGATAATCGCGAATGCCATATTTTTGTTCATAGGTGAAATCCGCATGGCCGGGGCGATATTTATCGGCAATATCCGAATAGTCTTTTGAACGCTGATCGGTATTTTGGATCTGTAACGCAATCGGCGTGCCGGTAGTTTTAAGACCATTCGTGCGTTCATCTTCAAAAGTGCCAGAAAGAATTTCTACCCTGTCAGCCTCTTGGCGCTGGGTGGTAAAACGGGACTGGCCCGGTCGTCTGCGATCAAGATCGCGCTGAATTATTTCCTCGCTAATGGCAAGATTTGGCGGACAACCATCAATAACCACCCCAAGAGCGGGGCCATGACTTTCGCCCCAGGTGGTGAAGCGAAACATATGTCCAAAACTGTTATCTGACATAAATGCCTCCTTTATTGGTTATATCCAAAGCCAGATCATGATCCTAGCAGGTAATTCAAGCGAAATGCAGTTTCATCTTCCCGTCATTAAAATGGGCAACCGCACCCTGCGGGGGTGGCCAGTTGACCATTTCCAGTTTTGGAGCATCTTCAATCAAATGACGCATGGCCCGCAAAACACCGCCATGGGCCACAATAACACAAGTACCGTTCAAATCTTGGCGAAATGATAATAAACGATCCGCCACGTCCTGATAGCTTTCGCCTTTTGGGGGGCAATAATCCCAATATCCCGCCTTGCGCTTACCGGCCAAAACTCCCACGTCCTTGTCCAGTTCGGCGTGCAATTTACCCTCCATAATACCAAAGGAAATCTCGCGCAAACGATCATCAAATTTTATGACAGGCAAATCGAGGTCAAAAGCTGCACGCATCCTTTGCATGGTTTCCGATGCTCTGGACAAGGGGGAGGCAAACCAGTCAATTTTGCTCGGATCGACATCATTTTTAGCCAGCATATCAAGCAGAAGCGGGCCACAGGCATCAGCCTGCCCTTGCCCGGTAGCATTTAGGGGAATATCAAGGGAGCCTTGATAGCGTTTTTCAAGGTTCCAGCTAGTTTCACCATGGCGAGAGAAGAATATCTGCGGCCAATCATTCATTAAAATACTACTTTATAGGTTTTAATAGCAGAAAATATTGCTGCTTTATGGCCATTTTATTGAAGAACTATTCCTGATCCGAATCCATGACCTTCATACCAAGAATATTATAGCCAGAATCAACATGATGAATTTCTCCGGTGGTGCCGCTGGAAAGATCCGATAGCAAATAAAGCCCGGCACCGCCCACATCATCCATGCTCACATTGCGGCGTAGGGGTGCGTTTTCTTCGGTCCAGTGCAACATTTTTCGAAAATCGCCAATACCAGAAGCGGCAAGAGTTTTCATCGGGCCGGCAGAAATAGCATTAACCCTGATGTTTTTTGGCCCCAGATCGGAAGCAAGATATTTAACCGAACATTCAAGCGCTGCCTTGGCAACACCCATGACATTGTAATTGGGCATGACTTTTTCAGCCCCATAATAGGTCAGGGTGACAATCGAGCCGCCATCTTTCATCAGCTTTTCAGCCCTTTGAGCGACAGCTGTAAAAGAATAGACCGAAATATCCATGGTCATGGCAAAATTTTCGGGGCTGGTTTCCACATAGCGCCCTTTGAGTTCATCCTTGTTGGAAAAACCGATGGCATGGAGCAAAAAATCCAGCTTGCCCCATTTTTTTTCAATGGCAGCAAAGGTTTCATCCATGGCTTCACTATTGGTTACATCACATTCCACCAACAAATCAGACCCTACCTGTTCGGCCAGTGGTTCCACCCGACGTTTTAGAGCATCCCCCTGATAGGTGAATGCCAGTTCGGCACCCTGAGCATGCACAGCCTGCGCTATGCCCCAGGCTATGGAGCGGGAATTGGCCACCCCCATAATCAAACCGCGTTTGCCAGCCATCAAACCTTCAGCCATGCTAATAACTCCATTATTTTTATTGATGTGATATTTCGTTGATTTAGCTTTTGACACAGGCCGCAGCGGGGAGCAAGTTTGTCGTACTAATTGAATTGCCAAGACCACAAAATTTTAGCATTAAAGCACCCCCGAATGAGCATAAAGACCATGGCATCTAAAAAAAACCGCACTGAAATTATAAAATCACTGACAGCAACCATAGGCGCTGACAATGTTTTGTCTAACGAGATGTCGATCGCACCCTATATAAAAGAACTGCGAAAGCGCTTTCATAGCCCGGCTTTGGCTATTGCTGTTCCCCAAAATATTGCTCAGGTGCAAGCGCTGGTAAAATGGGCCAATAAAAATAAAATCCCGCTGGTACCCCAAGGGGGCAATACCGGCATGGTTGGTGGGCAGGTGCCAAAGATTGGTAACGAGATTATCGTTTCACTAGAGAAAATAAATCAGGTTAGATATGTGGATGCACCAGCGGGATATATGTGTGTCGAGGCCGGAGTTATCCTTGGCAAAGCACAACAAGAAGCCAATGATGCGAACCTGCTTTTTCCACTGGCCATAGCCCCACAAGACAGGGCGCAAATTGGCGGAATTCTTTCTTCGAACGCTGGCGGATTGCAGGTTTTGGCCTATGGTTATGCTCGCCAATTATGCCTTGGGGTTGAGGCGGTAATGGCCGACGGCTCGCTTTATCAGGGCCTGAACGGACTGAAAAAAAACAATATGGGCTATGATTTAGGCTCCCTGATGGTGGGTGCCGAGGGCACCCTTGGCATAATCACTGCCGCAACCTTGAAATTATTTGCCAAGCCTGAAGGGTTTGAAACTACCTTTATCAATCTCGCCTCGCCAGAAGCAGCCCTAGAGCTTTATTCAATGCTCGTAAAGCGCCTTGGCACCTCTCTAACGACCTTTGAGATAATGCCGGATTTTAGCATGCAAATTCAACTCAAGCACAAGATGATTGATAAAAACCCAGCGGGGGCTAATTCAAAATGGTATATTTTGGCACAAATGTCGCAATTGCCCGGACAAAACAAAAATAGTCTATCCCAGGGGCTTGAAGTGGCAAAAAGCCAAGGGATAATCGAGAATTTTACCATTGCCGATGACGAAAAAATACGCCGAAAAATGTGGAAGATGCGCGAGCAATTATCTGGCGCTCAATCCAAAGAGGGAGCTTCGATCAAGCATGATGTCTCTGTGCCGGTTTCAAAGGTGCCAGAACTGATCACAAGGGGCTGTAAAAAAGTAAAATCAATAATGCCAGATATTCGCCCCTGCCCGTTTGGTCATCTGGGCGATGGCAATATCCATTTTAACCTGTCCCAACCGATTGGCGCTAATCCCAAAGCCTATATGAATGGGGCGGAGGCGATTCATGATGCAATTTACGAGATTGTGCTCGACCTTGGCGGCTCGATTTCTGCCGAGCACGGTATCGGGCAGCTAAAGACCAAGTTGCTAAAACAGCACAAGGATCCGGTGGCCTATGATTTGATGAAAAAAATCAAACACAGCCTTGATCCCAATAATATTATGAATCCGGGCAAAATGTTTGAGTAGAGTAAAATCTCATCAAACCATACAAGCGTAGGCAAAAAAGAAGAGTTTTGCCGATAAAATATAAAGGTTCGAGATGAAAAAACGTTACCAGTCAGAGGATGCAGCCAAGCAAATTAATTTCGTCAGCGTTGCTATTCAAATTTCGTTCAAATCGTTCAATAGTATCTTTTATTGAAGAGCTTCTCTCTGTTGAGATCTCTATCTGGATTTTCACGTTTTCAATTTTTGCTTCAATATCCGAGATCATCTCCGATGCAACAGCTTGGGCGATACTAGCAGCAGCCCCTGGAACACCTTGCAATGCTGATAGTGCGTTAGCCCCTTGGTGTGAAGATTGAAGAGCTAAAAAACGGAAAACCAGCTCCGCATGAGCTGCGTTTAATTGTTCTTTTTTCACTCTTTCCTGGGCATTCTCATCCCACAAGCTAGTCATCTGAATCTAAAGTTCGGCACATAAGGTTTGTCCAGTTTTGTGGCAGAAACGTTTGACGGAGGCACGGAGGTAAGGATTTCGTCGGCGGATTTGACCCATTTGTATGGTTTTGGGTTTT